>Ga0123335_1003293_pt1 | contig 22746 bp, 21 predicted proteins | sample BiotimSIPDNA_2_FD_89707 | JGI IMG/M metagenome (GOLD analysis project Ga0123335, IMG submission 89707) | Anaerobic biogas reactor microbial communites from Washington, USA - Biogas_R2 time_0 SIP DNA | ecosystem: Engineered > Bioreactor > Anaerobic > Unclassified | place: Washington, USA...
CTATAAATGCTTTGGGGTTAGTTTTGTTTTTGATTTGGGTTATTGTGTTGATTGTTAAATATCTAATGGTGTTTTTGTGATGTTAATGTCAAGTTGCTTCATTACAGATTTGTAGGCAGATGACTTTTTATCCTACGAAAATGTAGTAGCTATAATTGCCTTTTTGTTTTAACTATCACATATTCAGTTTTTTAAATATTGTGGTACGATGATTGATTTGTAGGAGTAAACATATTAAAAAACACAGCATATGAAACTGAGTGCACGAAACCAACTGAAAGGGAAAATTGTAAAAGTAGAGCAAGGGTTGATCACCTCGAAAGTAGTCCTCGATTTGGGCAATGGAAATGTGATTACGGCCATCATTTCAAAAGATGCCATTGAAGACCTCGACCTTCAACCCGGCAAAGAAGCGTTTGCCATCATCAAATCAACCGAGGTGATCATTGGCACACCCTGCGATTGCAAAAAAGAGAGTGACAATTGCAGCTGCGGATGCCATTAAAATTGAAACACAAAGACACTAAGGCACGAAGAATATTTTCTTTTAAAAAAGACTGTTTTTGTGCTGTTTTGTATTTGAAATAAACTTTGTGTCCTTCGTGGCAATCCTTTGTGTCCTTCGTGTTTAATTAAAAATTATGATTGAAGTAGAAGCTCAAATATATATAAAACGCGATGGTATTGTCTTTTTGAATCCTCAGAAAGTTGCACTGCTCGATGAAATTGTTCGTAGCGGGAGTTTAAGTGCAGCGGCAAAGTCGCTTAAAATCTCGTACCAACATGCATGGACTATGATTAAAGAAATGAACCGAACAGCTCCTGAGCTCTTGGTGGTTAAACAACGAGGTGGAGTCAATGGCGGTGGGGCCGAAATCTCGGAATACGGAAAGAACATAATGAAAGAATACCAAATGATCAACGATACCCTGCGAAAAATGGTGGGACAAATCAATGTCGAAATTAACCTGTGATTTTTTTTGTCTATCGTTATCTAAACCGGATTATATCGATCAATGAAAACAGAAATTACTTACCGTACAATTGGGATTATTCATACTCTCTATAATGACAATGCAGGGATGCCCATTCTGCCACATAGAAAACCAGAAAATAATAAAATACAGATCGGACGAAAGGTTCGAATTACCAATAGATTAGAAAAATCAATTATGAAACGAACAATATTTTTCCTGCTGATTCTATTCTGCAACGGGGCGAATGCCCAAACGGTGAAAGTAACCGCTGCCGCCGATTTGAGGTATGCTATGGACGAAATTGCCAGGTTGTATATGAAAACCAATCAGGAAACGTCCATCGAGGTGGTGTATGGCTCGTCGGGGAATGCCTACACTCAAATAGTAAACGGTGCGCCTTTCGATATCTATTTCTCGGCCGACATTATGTACCCGCAAAAGTTGAAAGAGGCAGGGCTGACCATTTCTGAACCTAAGCTTTATGCCATTGGTCGCATTGTGCTTTGGAGTTCAACCCTCGATGTGTCGAAAGGAATGGAAGTGTTGAAAACCCCGAAAATAAGGGTTGCCACGGCTAACCCTGAACACGCGCCTTACGGACAACGTGCTGTTGAGGCGTTGAAATATTACAAGATGTACACGCACGTTGAAAAGCAGCTTACGTTTGGCGAAAATATATCGCAAGCGGCTCAGTTTTGCTTAACTGGAAATGCAGATGCAGGTTTGCTTGCGTTGAGTCTGGCGCTTTCGCCAAGTATGACAGACAAAGGAAAGTATTACCTCATTCCGGACAAAGCCCACCGACCGCTTGAGCAAGCCTTCGTGGTGCTTAAAAAGGCAGCAGGCAACAAAACAGCATTCGATTTCTGTAATTTTGTTGCAACACCCCCTGCACGCGAGATATTTGAAAAATATGGGTTTACTTTGCCGTAAAGAGTTCCTGAGTTCCAGAGTACCTTAGTTCCTAAGTAAAGGATACAGGAGATAACAATCAATGGAAAATTTCAGTCAGGCACTAAGGTACTCAGGCACTAAGTTTCTATAATAATGAACAAACTACCAGCAATTATCTCATCCATCCAGCAATCGGGCACCATTCTGTTGGTCGATGCAGAAGTTGAAGGGCAAGGTTTTTCGGCATTGCTGATTGAATCGGTCAGCCGCCTGGAATGGTTGGAAGTAGGTAAGTCGATCGATTTGGTTTTCAAGGAGACCGAAGTATCGTTAGCCAGGAACCTGCAAGGGCAAATCAGTATGCGCAACCGCATGAAGTGTAACGTACTTAAAGTTCACAAAGGCGAACTGTTGAGCACGATCACGTTGAAGTTTAAAAGCTTCACGCTGGTTTCTGCCATCACCACCCGTTCGATCAATAACCTAAAGCTCGAAATAGGCGATGAGGTAGATGCATTGGTAAAAGCAAATGAGGTATCGTTGATGAAAACCCCGCAAGCGGGGATAAAATGAACACAAAGACACAGAGGCACAAAGGATTTCACATCTGTTTTCTCTGCGTAATTCTCTGTTCTCTCTGTGGTTAAAATGTAGAAATTAACAAATTTGCACTCACTCAAGTCTCTTTCAGGGGATTTAGGGGTTTTTAATTTACAATTATGGATTCATCTTTCATTCAAACCCTTCTCCTCACCTTTAAACTGGCGTTTCTTACAACGTCAATTCTGCTGGTGATTGGCTTGCCCATAGCCCGTTGGTTGGCCTATTCGAAGTTCAGGTTTAAGCCTTTAATTGAAGCACTGGTAAGTATGCCCATGGTGCTGCCGCCGTCGGTCATTGGCTACTACATGCTGGTGCTGTACAGTCCGAAAGAGGCATTCGGCAGTTTTTTGGAAAATGTGCTGAATGTTCGGCTGGCCTTTTCGTTTGAAGGGATTTTGATTGCCTCGGTGGTTTTCAGTCTGCCGTTTATGGTGCAGCCTTTACAGAATGGGTTGCGTTCGTTGCCCGACAGTTTGCGAGAAGCATCCTACACGTTGGGGAAATCGACGCTGACCACCTTCTTCAGGGTGCAGTTGCCCAATATCAAACCGTCGATCATTACCGCCATTGCGTTAACCTTTGCGCACACCATTGGCGAGTTTGGCGTAGTGTTGATGGTGGGCGGAAACATGCCCGGCGAAACCCGCGTGGCCTCCATTGCCATTTACGACGAAGTGCAGTCGCTCAACTTTGCCACGGCCAACCAGTACGCTATTATCCTTTTCATCATCTCGCTGGTGTTGCTCACCACCATTTACAGCGTGAACAAAAAACAGGAAGCATGGAAAATCATCTGATCCATATCGACATTGAAAAGCTGATGCACACCGCCAACGGTCCGATGAAATTGACGGTGAAAACCGAAATTGGGTCGGGTGAATTGGTGGCCTTGTTTGGCCCATCGGGTGCTGGAAAAACCACGTTGCTCCGAATCCTTTCAGGGCTAACCGATCCTGACAAGGGAGTGGTGAAATTTGGAGATACCGTGTGGTACGATTCGGAAAAGAAGATCAACTTGCCTTCTCAGCAGCGCAACATTGGCTTTATGTTTCAGGATTACGCGCTGTTTCCCAATATGACCGTGGAAGAAAATATCCTGTTTGCCCAGACCGTTAAAGATGCGAAAGCCGCTTCGGAACTCATTTCCATTTTTGGGTTGAATGAACTTCGGAAACGTAAACCTTCAAAACTCTCGGGTGGCCAAAAACAGCGCGTTGCCCTGGCCCGAGCTTTGGCTCGCAAACCACAATTATTACTTTTAGACGAACCTCTTTCGGCCTTGGATGCTGAAATGCGGGTGATGCTTCAGGATGAAATTCGTCATGCCCATGAACTGTTGGGCACAACTACCATCATGGTGAGCCACGATTTGAATGAGGTATTCCGGTTGGCCTCTCATGTGGTAATGATTGAAAACGGCGAGATCAAGAAAACAGGCAAGCCTGAAACTGTTTTCTCCGACAACACCATCAGCGGAAAGGTGCAAATCACCGGTCAAATTGCCCGCATCGAACGGCAAGATCCCATCAACATTGTAACCGTAATTTCGGGCAGCAACCAAATCATCAAAGTCATTGCCTTCGACAGCGACCTTGAAAACTTAAAGTTAGGTGATCAGGTAATGGTTTACACCAAAGCGTTTAACCCGATCATAAGTAAGTTAGGGTAGTGAGGAGGATTTATGTCAATGTGTTGAAATGTAATTTATTATTCTTTCTTGTTTTTTTCTCGATGGATTTTTTCTTCTTTTCGTATCTTTGAAAATGACTAGAAATATAATACGAGGAACAAATATCCTATGAACCATTTTTTTGAAAATATTGAATTCACCTTTGGATCAGTTGATTCAGACATTAAACCATGTGAAATCATTATTTCTGAAAATCAAAAATTATCTCAAAAATTAAAGGATCAGGTTTTCTCTTATAACAGCCCAAAACAAACCAATACATCATTTTATGTAATCACTGTTCCTATAGAGGGGAAAGAATTATATGAATTGAAGCGTTTTATTTGGAATCAAAACGATTACGATTTATTTTTCCTTGCAGAAAAGCCTGAATCCAACTTGTTGTTCACTTTGTTTTATGCAAAGACAAGTCCGAAAGATACCGATACAAAGATTGCGGCTTTTAGTGGCGATGATAACGATTGCCAAGAAATAGAGAAGATCAAGAAATGGAACTTTGAGTCTGGCGCATTTTGGTTGGCTTATTCCGATTTTGTTGAAAAAATAAAAAATAAAAGTCGGATCGATTCAAAATTGGTGGAGCAATTGAAAGAATTGAAGCACCGATTGACGAAAGAATTTAACAACAAACCAGAGATTCAGCATAGCATTGTTCAAGCTTTGATTGACCGAACACTGTTTATAAAGTTCCTTGAGGACAACCATATTATCAATTCGTTCTTTTACAAGAAGAGGTTTCCGAATAGGTTTAATGAAAATGATATTGATTTCGGATTTAAAACACTTTTGAAAGAACATGATGTTGAAAGTATAAATAAGCTGTTCGGTATCATCAATAAGTTGTTCAACAACGTATTGTTTAAAACGCCTGTTGTTGACCCCGAATTTTTGACCACAAATGTTTTACGTCTGATTTATGAGGCAATAAGTCAGCATGATTGGAAAGATGGGCAATTATCGCTTTTTGATTTTCGCTTCGATGTTCTTCCCGTTGAATTTATCAGCCACATTTACGAGGTCTTTCTTGAAAACAATCAATTAAAAGAAGGCATTTATTATACACCCGATAAACTGGCGCACCTTATAATAGAGGATACAATTTCGGAATTAGGCACGGTACTTGACCCATCGTGTGGTTCAGGTATGTTTCTCGTATTGGCATTTCGTAAACTTTTGGGATTCATTTCCAACGAACCCACAAAAGTTGATGAGAAGATAGAACAACGCAACAAAATGCTCAACGATTATATTTTTGGTATTGAAAAAGAAAATACTGCATGGCGTTTAACTGTTTTATCGTTGTACCTCGAACTGTTGAAAGGAATTCCTGCCGAGGAGATTAAGTTGTACATCAACCACAAGATAGAAGACAACTCTGAAACCCCAATTTTCCCTTACGATTTCTCGGCCAACATTATCAATTGCAATGCACTTGAAACGGAAGAAGGACTTAGGCCACATGAAGGTAAATCGTTTAAGTATATCGTTGGAAATCCTCCGTTTTTCACGATAAAGTCCGAAAATGAAGAAATCCAATTCCTGAGAGAGTTCAGAAAGGTTATAAATGGGGTAGAGGTCAAAGCCAAAGATATTGTTGGTCACAACCAAATATCACAGGCTTTCATGCTTAAGCTTAAAGATTGGTCTGATGTAGAAACGCATTTTGGATTTGTACAAAACAGTTCAAACTTTTATAACGAGAAATCGGCTAATTTCCAGAAGTTCTTCTTTACAAATTATCGGGTAGAAAGGTTTTATGAACTATCGAGGGTAAAAGACATTTTATTCCGAAAGGCAAAGGAAAGTGTTGTGGTAGCCATTTTCAACAACAAACAAGTTGAAAACAATGTGTTGGATTATTACCCTGTAGAAATGGGATTGTTTTCCAAAACCTTCGATCTGCTGATTATCCAAGAAGATAAAAAGATTAAAATCAGTCAGCAAGATATACTTGACAAGAAAGTTGTTCTGCGCGATTACCTGATCGGCAACGAGCACGATTTGAGGTTGCTTAGAAAATTATCGAATAATAAAAAGCTTGAAGAGTTTTTGTTGAAAGACAAGCGATATAGTAGTATAGAAGGACTTAAACGGATATCAAGCAAAGACCTTGAGACTCAGTATAAAGGTTTAGAGATTGAAGATACTGGTCTTTATGCCATTGAACATTTGCAATTTGCCAAGGAGAGATACCTTAAAGAATCTATTACAGACTATTCTAACACTCCATACATTTATCAACCAGAAAATAAAATTAAAGCATTTGGGATTTTGGGTGTTGATGGTTATATGAGTAGGTACGATGTGAATAAAAGCAATTTTCAACGTACTCGGAATATTTTCATTTACGAAGGTGATAAAATTGTTTTCAATAGATTTGGTAGAAGAATTGAAGCTGCATATATTAATTTTGACATTTTCTTTTCTAATTTAATCTATGGTATTAAAATAGAATTAAAGGATTACTATCCTTTATTTGTGGCAATTCTCAACTCCGATATTGTTGATTATTATCTAACTCAGAAATTTCGAAAAAGGGTTGATGATAATTTTGCCAATCTTGATACAAAAGCAATCAAAAACATTCCTATTCCTAACGATTTAGATGAAGAACTAGTTGGCGAAATTTCAAAAATAAGCAAAGCCTTAACAGAAGGCAATTTGAAATATGAGGGTGAAACAAAAGAGGAGCTTAACAATTTGATTTACGAATTGTATGGATTAAATATATTGGAGAAAAACAGGGTTAAGCATTTTTTTGAAAAAGACAGGATTGCAACAGAATCAGATGTAAATAAATACGCTGATTCTTTAAAACAAACTATCGATCTGTTTTTCGAGGACAAACCGGTTATCCAGCATTATAGGGGTGAGAATTTTGGATTTGGTTTAATAGTGATAGCCCTATATTTTAATGGCGCAGAAAGAGAACAGCCATCGAGTAAAACAACGCTGCAATACCTTATTACTAATAAAATTTTGAGATCGACAGGTGAGAAATTCCTCACTATGCGCGAAATAATGATTGGTGAAAACTGTATTTATGTAATAAGAAATAATTCATCGAAGAGCTGGACTACAACCAAAGCTTTTGAGGACGGGCAGGAAATCTTAAAAAGACTTTCCCGATGAAAAATTGCATTAGAATAGAGTCGCAACAATTGCCAAAATCAGTTCCGTCCCTTCGCAAACTTGATGACCAGACTTGGAAGAATTGCATTTTTTCATACTTGCTGACCTATTATAGAGATACAGATAGCCAAACCATTCAGGATATCATTGCTATTGAACGCCAAAGACCCATTGCAGAAATAGAAAAAGCCATTAAGAAACACATCAGAAGATGGTTTGATAACAACGAGAAATTCCAATATGAAGGTTTTATCCTCAACAACGAGTCGAGTTCCGAAGGAGTAAAAGAAGGTTACTATGACCTTAAATTTGAGCATAGCTACTGGAATAACCCAAAAACATATTTTGCTTTTGAATGTAAAAACCTTGGGGCATCTCGATTAATTGATGAGTACGTCTATGCTGAATCAACAAAGAAAATTGATGGAGGAATGTATCGATTCTTTATTGGTAAATACGGGATAACCCAACATTTTGGTGGCATGATTGGGTTTATAATAGAAAAGACGAATGAACCAATTATTGAAAAATTAATTGAGAAGATAATTTCTGTTTACGTTCCTAATTCTGATGGAGAATTAGTTGGTGGTAAAATAGCACGGCAATCTATTTTCGACAACACAAATACTTTTGATAGTATTCATGCCCGAAAAAATATTAGCTCAAATATAAATGAAGAATTTAGGCTTCATCACTTGATAATGGATTTTACTTTATAGCGGCAAGGTGCAAATTACGGGGCAGATTGCCCGCATCGAACGGCAAGACCCCATCAACATTGTCACTGTGATTTCGGGCAGCAACCAGATCATTAAAGTCATTGCCTTCGACAGCGACCTCGAAAATTTAAAACTTGGAGACAGCGTGATGGTTTACACCAAAGCGTTTAACCCGATAATAAGCAGGTTGGGGTAGAGAGTGAGTTTCTTGCTAAGGATGCGGATTCTTAAGACAATATTTTTAATCAAATTAATCTGTAGAATCTGAGGGAACGATATTCCTTTATTACCTAAATCTTCTATTTTTGGAAAAACGAAATTTGCGATGGAAGAAATTATTCTCAACGATCATAATAAACAAGAGCATCCACCCATGCACACGGCAGAACATATTCTGAACCAAACTATGGTGAGAATGTTTGGCTGTCCTAGGTCAAAGTCGAGCCACATTGAAAGGAAGAAAAGCAAATGCGATTACCTGCTTGCCGAGGCTCCAACATCTGAACAAATTGAACAAATCCAGAACAGGGTGAACGAAGTAATCCGGCAGAACCATACGGTAACTGTCTCTTTTGTAAAACGAACGGAAGTACCCGATGGTGTTGATTTAAGCAAACTGCCCGGCGATGCCAGTGAAATGCTCCGACTGGTTTCTGTGGGCGACTACGATTTATGTGCCTGTGCAGGAACCCATGTGGCCAACACCTCCGAAATTGGGACTTTCAAAATCATCAGCACCGATTATACGGAAGGGAAGCTGAGGGTGAGGTTTAAGCTGGAACCATAGAGTCGTTACTTTTTCATCAATTCATACAATTTGTGCGTGGTGTTCCAGTTTCTGATGGTCATCAATTGGTAGATGGGCAGGGCTATTATTTTGCTGATGTAGCTTTTACTAAGGTTTGCAATGATACGCTTGAAGTAAATCACCCCGTTTTGAGCAAACACAAAATCAACTTCTTTGCGGGCGACTATCTGGGTAAAAGCGTTTTCAGCAGTCAAGGGTTGCTTCAGAAAAACCACATCGTATTTATGAGTGTCAGGGTGCATCCCAAATTCTTCAGGGCTTTGCTCCACCACCGCTTTTAATTGTTGATGGCTGATAACCACCACCCGCGATTGGTAATTGAACGTTTCGGTAAGCACTTTTTCTATTTGTTCTTCCAATGCTGACGTATCATTTTCTTCCGAAGAAAAGATTACGTTACCGCTTTGAATATAGGTGGTTACATCGGTAAAGCTCATCGTTTCAAAACAATCTTTCAGGTCGGTCATTTTAATAATGTTGTTGCCGCCCACATTGATGCCGCGGAGCAAAGCAAGAAAACGAGAAGGTTTGTTCATACGCATAAAATCTGTTGATCTAAATTACAATAAATGAGCTCTATTGTTTAGGTTTTTACAAAAATCAAAGGCAATATTGGGTTGAAAAGTACAAAAATCAAAGGCAATGAAGTATTTTCGCTTTTTCCTTAATGCTTCTTTTTTTATTTAAAGTCTATTTCTCTGTGCCTTCTCTGTGGTTATACTTACCTTAAACCCCTCTTTCCTACCAAAATGTAGGTTTCCAAAACGTTAACACGGTTTAAGTTTCAGAATATCAATTATTAAAGTAAGGCTACCTTGTTTTGTTGTTTTCAAAGGTCATTCCTACCTTTTTGTAGGTTTTTCGCACCGTGCCAAAAACCATTCTCTATTTCAGCTCTTCAGTTCATTCAGTCTTTCAGTTTATTAAGCTCTTCATGTGTTGTGCAGCATCTTGTTTGGCACGATCATCGTTTACCCCAAAACCAGAAAACAACAAATATCAAAATAGTAAAACCACAAAATTGTAATGTTATGAAGAAGTTTAGAAAGATTGCCATATATGGCAAAGGTGGTATTGGAAAAAGCACCACCACACAAAACACAGTAGCCGGTTTGGTTGAAATGGGGAAAAACGTTTTGGTAGTGGGTTGCGACCCTAAAGCCGACTCAACCCGTTTGTTATTGGGTGGTTTGGCCCAGAAAACCGTTCTCGACACATTGCGCGAAGAGGGCGAAGATGTTGAAATCGACGATGTAATCAAATTGGGTTACAGCGGCACCCGTTGTGTTGAATCGGGTGGTCCGGAACCAGGTGTAGGTTGTGCTGGTCGTGGGATCATCACTTCTATTAACCTTTTGGAGCAGTTGGGTGCCTGGGACGAAAAATATGAAACCGATTATACCTTCTACGATGTATTGGGCGACGTGGTTTGCGGTGGATTCGCCATGCCAATTCGCGATGGTAAAGCTGAAGAAATTTACATTGTGGTATCGGGTGAAATGATGGCCATGTACGCGGCCAACAACATCTGCAAAGGTATTCAGAAATATGCTCAAAACGGCTCGGTTCGCTTGGGTGGATTAATCTGCAACTCGCGTAAGGTTGACAACGAAGCGGCAATGATTCAGGAACTTGCCCGCCAGTTGGGAACTCAAATGATTCACTTCGTTCCTCGTGACAACATGGTTCAACATGCTGAAATCAACCGTAAAACTGTGATTGAATATGCGCCCGAACATCCACAGGCCGACGAATACCGCGCTTTGGCAAAAGCAATTGATCAAAACACCATGTTCGTAATCCCAACTCCACTTCCTATGGATGCACTTGAAAAATTATTGATCGATTTCGGTATTGCCAACTAATAACTGAGATATTAGACTATTAGATGTGAGTAGTGAGACCAAATTCAAGTTGCTTTCATTTAATGGTTCATTGAAAATGTAAAGTTCCTGTTGACAATATTTAATATCAGGAATCAACAAATTACAGATTGTATTTAAGTAAATATTAAAAATAACAATGATGATTATTGATTTGGAAACGAGGCAAAAGTCTCATATCTAACATCTCATAATCACATATCTAAAAAAATAAAAACATGTTACTAATAAGAGCAATCATTCGTCCCGAGAAAACAGATAAAGTTATGAAAGCACTTTTCGAATCGGGTTATGCAGCAGTTTCAAAGCTTTCGGTAGTTGGTCGCGGTAAACAGCGTGGTATCAAAATTGGCGACATCATTTACGATGAACTTCCCAAAGAGCTGTTGATGATGGTAATTAACGATGATGATAAAGATTTCTGTGTAAAAACAATTATCGAAGCAGCCCGCACCGAACCCAAAGGCGCATTTGGCGACGGAAAAATATTCATTTCGCCTGTACTCGAAGCCTATACAATTAGTAAAGGAATTGCCGAATTATAAACCAGATTATAGACGCAAGACACAAGACGCAAGACACAAGACAAGAAAATTAATATTCCGGTCTCCAGTCTCCGTTTTCCAGTCTCCGTCTCATATCTAAAATCTCATATCTATGAAGACAGTAATGGCATTTATACGCATCAATATGATGAACTCGACCAAGAAAGCTTTGACAGCTGCAGGCATCACTTCGATGACAGCCGAAGGGCATGCACAAGGACGAGGACGCGGCCACTGGGATGCAAAAGTGATGGCTGGGGCTAAAGAAAATATGCCCGAAGCTCTTGCACACATGGGGGGGCAACCACGATTAAGACCGCAAACTCTGATACTGATTACTATACCAGACGAAAAAGTAAAATTGGTAGTCGATACAATTATTGAAGCAAACCAAACAGGGCAGCCTGGTGATGGAAAAATATTTGTACTTCCAGAATACGATGCAATACGTGTTCGTACCGAAGAGTCGGGCGACATAGTTCTTGATTAATTCTAATACAGAAAGAAGATGGATAAAATGAAAAATATCAAAACAGAACTTCCTGATCCTTCAGCTCTTAAAGAAGAGATCCTGAAGCGATATCCGCGGAAGATAGCAAAGAAACGCGAAAAGTCAATCGTGATCAACGATCCCGATGCAATTCCCGAAGTTCAGGCTAACGTTCGTACCATACCGGGTATCATAACCCAACGCGGTTGTACTTATGCCGGTTGTAAAGGGGTAATCCTTGGGCCATCACGAGACATCGTGAACATTGTTCACGGACCAATTGGTTGCAGTTTCTACGCTTGGTTAACCCGTCGTAACCAAACTCAGCCACCAACACCCAATTCGCCAAACTTCATGACCTACTGTTTCAGTACCGATATGCAGGACTCGAACATTGTGTTCGGGGGCGAACAAAAACTTCGGCAAGCAATTAAAGAAGCTTACGAATTGTTCCATCCTTACTCAATTAGTGTGTTCTCTACTTGCCCGGTTGGCTTAATTGGAGACGATATTCATGCTGCTTGCCGCGAAATGAAAGCCGAGCTGGGCATCAATATCTTCGGGTTCAGTTGCGAGGGTTACAAAGGGGTTTCGCAATCGGCTGGTCACCATATAGCTAATAACCGTGTATTTACCGATGTGGTGGGAAGAAAAACCGACAAAGGCCGCCTTGGTAAATTTCAGGTGAACCTTATGGGCGAATATAATATTGGTGGCGATGCATTCGTAATTGAAAAATACTTCAAAGAAATGGGCATAACCTTATTGGCTTCGTTTAGTGGGAACTCAACTATCGAAAGCTATGAATATTCTCAAGACGCCGATGTGAATATGGTTATGTGCCACCGTTCTATCAACTACATTGCCGAAATGATGGAGAAAAAATACGGGATTCCATGGTTCAAAGTGAACTTTATCGGGGCGAACTCTTCAGCAAAATCGCTTCGTAAGCTGGCTGAATACTTTGGCGACAAAGAGCTGATCGAAAAAACCGAGCTGCTCATCGAACGCGAAATGGCCAGGGTGAAAGCCGTTGCCGACCGTGTTCGTCCTAAGGTTGAAGGTAAACGAGCTATGTTGTTCGTAGGAGGATCGCGTGCCCACCACTATCAGGAATTGTTCAACGAACTGGGCATTGAAACCCTGAGTGCAGGTTACGAGTTTGGCCATCGCGACGACTACGAAGGACGCCACGTAATTCCAACCATCAAGGTTGATGCCGACTCTCGTAACATAGAAGAACTTACTGTGGTTAAATCGGAAACCCTTTTCAAACCTGAACTTCAGGATAAAAAATTATTGCTCGAGCAAAAAGGTTTCAAGTTTGAGCACTACGAAGGGATGATGCCTACCATGAAGAAAAACTCGCTGGTAATCGACGACATCAACCACTGGGAAACCGAGAAAATCATTGAGATGATGAAACCCGACCTTTTCTGCGCTGGTATCAAAGAAAAATATGTGGTGCAGAAACACGGAATTCCGTTGAAACAGCTTCACAGCTATGACTATGGTGGTCCTTATGCCGGTTTCGAAGGTGCTATCAACTTCTACCTCGAAATGGAACGTATGTTAGCTTGCGATATCTGGAAAATGGTCGATGCACCTTGGAAACACGAGCCATCCATTATGGGAAGTATGGTTTATGAATAGACACAAGTATCAAGACACAAGTATCAAGACATTGGATATTAGACTAGAGAAAACTCTTGATACTTGATACCTGATACTTGATACCGAATTGTTAATCTTTAAATCAAAACAAAATGTTACTACGACATACAACAGCAACAGAATATAAGCGCGAAGCCCTAACCATTAACCCGGCAAAAACTTGTCAGCCGGTAGGGGCTATGTATTGCGCTTTAGGGGTTCACGGATGTTTGCCCCACAGTCATGGCTCGCAAGGGTGTTGTTCTTATCACCGCAGTGCCCTTACCCGGCACTACAAAGAACCGGTGATGGCAGCTACCAGTTCGTTTACCGAAGGATCTTCAGTTTTCGGTGGACAAGCAAACCTTTTGACCGGGTTGGAAAACATCTTTACAATTTACGACCCCGAAATTGTAGCCGTTCACTCAACTTGTCTTTCAGAAACTATTGGCGACGACCTTCCACAGATTATCGGGAAAGCCCGTTCAGAAGGGAAAATACCACTAGGAAAGCACGTGATTCCGGCTTCAACGCCTAGTTATGTGGGTTCGCACGTTACCGGTTATGCCAATATGTTGAAGGCTTTCGTAAGCTATTTTCCCGAAACAACTGGCACAAAAATCGATCAGTTGAATATCCTTTCAGGTTGGGTTGAGCCTGCCGACATGCGCGAATTGAAACGAATCGTGTCAATGATGGGATTGAATGCAGTGGTACTTCCTGATACTTCGGACGTACTGGACACTCCAATGACCGGAAAGTACAAAATGTACCCCGATGGCGGAACTACCATCCCCGACATGGTGAGCATGGGCGACAGTTGGCACACCATTGCACTGGGTGAATTCTGTACCCGCGATGCCGCCACTGAGTTGGAAAACAAGTGTAAAGTGAAATTCTCGATGCGCGAACTTCCAATCGGACTTTCGGCTACCGACCGTTTCATTAAAGCCCTTCGTCGTTACGGAAAAGTTTCGGTACCAAAAGAAGTGGAAGATGAACGTGGCCGCTTGGTCGATGTGATCACCGATATGCACCAATACCTCTACGGTAAACGTGTTGCGCTGTTTGGCGACCCCGATCACCTTGTGCCATTGACACAATTCCTTGCCGATTGTGGAATGAAACCAGTGTACGTGGTTTCAGGTACTCCGGGCAAAATCTTTACTCCGCTTATGGAGAAAGCATTGAACGGACGTGTTCCTGAAGCAAAAATTATGAATGGCGAACGTGCCGACATGTTCCAATTGCACCAATGGATCAAGCAAGAAGGTGTTGACTTGTTAATTGGCAATACCTACGGCAAATACATTGCCCGCGACGAAAACATTCCTTTCGTACGCTACGGATTCCCAATTCTCGATCGTATTGGTCACAGTTACTTCCCATCTGTAGGTTATTTAGGTGGAATAAGACTACTTGAAAAAATACTTGGTGTATTGATGGATAAAATCGATGCTACTTGCCCCGAATCGAAATTCGAACTGGTCATGTAACTTCATTTTTTATTCATTTTTTGGATTTTTCAAATACATGAAGGTGGTTCCCGGTCTCCGGGCCGGGAGCTTTTTCCTTTTGAGATGTGAGTACTGAAATTTAGAGTATTGAGAACAAAGCCCCTAATGATACTGAGATAAAACGGATTTTTCTATGTGGCCTATTGTGCCTAATGTGGTTTAAAAAAAACATTCGATGGCAACATTCAACATACTCGAAGAAAGAAGAAAGCAAGTTTTGACAAAAACTGCTGAAGGTGGAGAGATTGCTTGCGGAAAACAAAGCACAGCCGGGTCGGTTAGCCAACGCGCTTGTGTATTCTGCGGCTCACGTGTAGTGTTGTATCCTATTGCCGATGCACTGCACCTAATTCACGGTCCCGTAGGTTGTGCAGCATACACCTGGGACATCCGTGGTTCGTTGTCATCAGGCCCTCAACTGCACCGACTAAGCTTTTCTACCGACCTGAACGAAAAAGATGTGGTCTTTGGAGGCGAAAAGAAATTATATCAATCATTAATCAAACTCATCGAAACCTATCAGCCCAAAGCTGCTTTTGTCTATTCTACCTGCATTGTGGGCGTGATAGGCGACGATGTGAAAGCCGTATGCAAGAAGGTTGAAGCCGAAACCGGAATCACAGTTCTTCCCGTAATGAGCGAAGGTTTCAGCGGAACTAAAAAAGATGGTTACAAAGCGGCCTGCGATGCCCTCGAAGCCTTGGTGGGAACTGGCAACGAACGTCGAAACGGGAAATACACTATTAATATATTAGGCGACTTCAACCTTGCTGGCGAGCTTTGGATGTTGGCAGGGTACTACCGCAAAATGGGTGTCGATATTGTGGCAAGCATCACGGGCGACGGGCGTATCGATGAAATTCGCCACGCGCATACCGCTTCGCTTAACTTAGTTCAATGCAGTGGTTCAATGATGAACCTTGCCAAATCGATGAAAGAAAAATATGGCATCCCGTTCAAAAAGGTTTCCTACTTCGGAATTGAAGATATGAGCGAAGCCCTTTACGAAGTAGCCCGCTTTTTCGAGTCCGACGAACTGATGGAGAAAGCCCGCGCTTTGGTTCGCGAAGAGATTGGAACCTTGTTGCCCGCTTTGGAAAAATACCGTAAAGCATTGAAAGGAAAGAAAGCGGCCATATACGTGGGCGGCGCTTTCAAAGCTATTTCGTTGGTAAAAGCCCTCCGGCTGATCGGTGTTCAAACTGTAGTGGTGGGTTCACAAACCGGAGGACCCGATGATTACGCCCTTCTGCAAAAACTTTGCGACGAGGGCACTTACATTGTAGATGACTCGAACCCGCTTGAACTTTCGCACATGGTTCAGGAAACTGGTGCCGATATTTTCATCGGAGGAGTAAAAGAACGACCGATCGCTTACAAAATCGGAATCGGTTTTTGCGACCATAACCACGAACGCAAACTGGCACTGGCCGGCTACGAAGGGATGATCAACTTTGCCGAAGAGGTATATGCTTCAGCATTAAGCCCGGTCTGGAAATTTATTAGAAAATAGTCAATTAAACACAAAGGAAAGAAGGAAAACACAAAGGTGACACAAAGATTTATATTTAATAATCGTCGTGTCCTTCGTGATATACTTAGAGTCCTTTGTGGTTAAAAAAATAGAAAATGAAGGAAGAAAAAGAATATATCGCAACACGCAATGCCTGCAAGCTGTGTAACCCACTGGGGGCCTGCCTGGCGTACAAAGGAATCAAAGGCTGTGTGCCGCTGATCCACGGATCGCAAGGCTGTTCTACCTACATTCGCCGCTACATGATTTCCCATTTCAGGGAACCAGTCGATATTGCCTCCTCAAACTTCACCGAAGAGTCAACCATCTTTGGAGGCCGTCAAAACTGTCATCAGGCAGTTGGCAACATCATTAAACAATACAATCCCGAGATAATTGCCGCTGCCACTACTTGCCTTAGCGAAACCATTGGCGACGACATTGAAAAATACTTGAAAGAGTACAAAGCCGAATTCCCCGACGCGCCCGATTTCATCTATGCCAACACGCCCAGCTATCAAGGTACTCATGCCGACGGTTTCCATGAAGCAGTTGCAGCCACCGTACGTTCGTTGGCAAAACGTACAAAGAAAAATACCCACATCAACCTGTTTCCCGGCATGTATTCGCCAGCCGATTTGCGCTACCTGAAACGGGTGATGGACAACTATAAAACCAACTATGTATTGCTTCCCGACTACTCAGAAACCCTTGATGGCAGTTCGTGGAGCGAATACAAGAAAATCCCCGATGGAGGAACTTCCAAAGAAGCAATTATTACCACAGCCGATGCTCAAGCGTCGATTGAGTTTGGGGCAATCTTCAACAAAGCGGGAGGTTCAACCAATAAAAATGGTCGATCGAAAGAAACCGCGGCTTCGTACCTCGAAACCACGTTTGGTGTTCCTGCTCTTCGTTTGCCCTGGCCTGTTGGCGTTGAGGCTACCGATCTGTTCTTCAAAACCCTTTCTGAAGTTACCGGAGTGGAAAAACCCGATGAATACGTGAAGGAACGTGGCCGACTGATCGACGCTTATGCCGATGGGCACAAATATGTTTTCGGGAAAAAGGCTGTGATTTATGGCGAAGAAGATTTGGTGCTTTCCATTTATAGGTTCCTGAACGAAATTGGGGTCGATACAATATTAATAGCATCGGGCGGAAAGAGTGGGGCATTGGCTTCAGAAATTGAAAAGCTGACCATGGGCGAAATGAAAATGCCTGAAATCATCGACAATGCCGACTTTGAAGAAATTGCCGCCCGAAGCCGCGAACTGAAACCCGACATCATGATTGGCCACAGCAAGGGATATTACATCGCACGAGAATTGAATATTCCGCTCGTTCGAATCGGTTTCCCAATCCACGACCGTCTCGGCGGCCAACGACTGTTGCACATTGGCTACGAAGGCACCAACGACCTGTTCGAAAAAATCGTGAACGCCTTCATCGAAAAAAATCAAGAAAGTTCCGAAGTTGGATATAAATACATGTAAAATACAAACACAAAGTCACTAAGACGCAAAAAAATAGATTATATACTTCGTGTCTTTGTGTCTTCGTGTTCAATAAAAACAAAATACTATGACATTCAAAATCAGTAATCCCGACACATCGTCGTGCAGCAGCGATGCCAAGCATCCCTGTTTCGACAAAGAAGCAAAAGGTAAGTACGGAAGGGTGCATCTGCCCATAGCTCCCAAGTGCAACATTCAGTGCAATTACTGTAATCGCGATTACGATTGCGTGAATGAGTCGCGCCCGGGGGTTACCAGCACGTTGCTGAAACCCGATCAGGCCATTGAATACATGAAAGCCTTAACCACGAAATATGACAACATCACGGTGGCCGGCATTGCTGGCCCCGGAGATGCTTTTGCCCAACCCGATGTGGTGATGGAAACCCTTTCGAAAATGAAAGAAGAAGTTCCGCAGTTAATTCCTTGCCTTTCATCAAACGGCTTGGACATTTTGCCTTACATCGACGACCTCGAAAAGCTGGGTGTGAAGCACGTAACTCTTACCATCAATGGTATAGACACAGAAGTTTTATCGAAAATATACAGTTGGGTTCGCTACGACAAGCGTGTTTACCGCGGCGAAATGGCTGCCACGGTTCTTCACAACAACCAAATGGCTGCACTGGAAGAGTTAGGCCGAAGGAAATTCACCGTTAAAGTAAATACAGTGGTTATTCCGGGCATTAACGACGGCGAAATTGAAAAGATTGCTAAGGTAGCTGCCAGCTTTGGAGCCCACACCATGAATCTGATTCCGATTAAACCAGTGAAAGGAACTCCATTCGAAAACGAGCGTGAACCAAGTCACGACGAGTTGAATGCCTTGAAAGAGATTGTTGCAAAGCACCTGAAACCAATGACCCATTGTGCACGATGTCGTGCCGATGCCGCTGGTTTGTTGGGAAAAGATTTGAGCGACACCGCCGAAATGCTCCGCTATTTTGCCAATCTGAAAGTAGGTCGTGCAGCCATGAACAAGCGGGTAGCAGTGGCCTCCAACGAAGGGATGATGGTGAATATGCACCTTGGTGAAGCACCTTTCTTCTTCATTTTTGAAGAGGAAGAAGATGGTAGTTACAATTTGGTTGAACAACGCACTGCACCTTCGGCAGGCACAGGTGATGAACGTTGGGTACGTTTGGGCGAAATCTTCAGCGATTGCCGCGGATTGTTAGTTGCAGGCATTGGCCCACGTCCATCGAACATCCTTGCCGGAAAGTTTGGTCTCGAGATTATCGAAATGACGGGTTTAATCGAAGAAGGTCTCGATGCCATGTTCAAAGGAAAAGAAGTCCGCTCGCTTACCCGTAAGGACATGCAAAAGTGCGGCGGAAGCTGCTCAGGTCGTGGTCAAGGCTGCGCATAAATAATTAAACACGGAGACACAAAGACACGGAGTTTATAATTAAGGAAAACGACCAGCCGCATCGCGGCGACATATTGGTAGCCCGGGGTTTCAACCCCGGGAAAAGGGATAGGCCCCAAAAACCCGTCCGCGGTAGAATGCTCGCAAAAGCGCAAAACTCCCTTCGGAAGGAATGGAAAAGAATACAGATAAGAGCTAGCCGCATCGCGGCAACCAATTTAATAGCCCGGGGTTTTAACCCCGGGTAAAGGGAATAAACCCTCAAAAACCGTCCGCGGTAGAATGTCCATAAAAGCGCAAATCTCCCTTCGGACGGAATGAAAAACTCCTCCCAACCCATTCAAGCTAAGGGGTAGGGTAGGGTTTCTTTAGAAAAGAAGTTCATTGAAGGAATACAAGATTGGCCTGTAGGAATATAAGATCGGCTTTTAGGAACACAAGATTGACCTTTAGGAATAGAAGATCAGCCTGTAGGGATAGAAGATCGTCCTTTAGGAATACAAGAACGACGTGTAGGAATGCAAATTGACGTGTTTTTAAAGCAAAAAGATACAATATACCTACAATAAATATCAAAATGTAAAATTTTCATCACATCGAAACATCAATAGCCAGGGGTTTTAACCCCTGGAAAAAGAATAAAACCCAAAACCCGTCCGCGGTAGAATACCCGCAAAAGAGGATATCTCCTTTCGGACGGAATGGGAAAGAATATTTGAAATTAGAAAAGAGATAATCAACATGTACCACAATTCCAAAGTCCCCTTTGGGGGATTTAGGGGTAATAAAAATTGAAAGATATGAAAGCACCAGAATTTCACATTTTAGTTTGCAACTCGTACCGGGTTGCTGGCGATGCACAAGGGTATTGCAACAAAAATGGCGCTGCCACTTTAATCCCTTACATCCTCGACGAATGCTCAAGCCGTGGCCTCGACGTAGCCGTTTCTTCTACAGCTTGTTTAAACGTTTGCTCTCAAGGACCCGTAATGGTCATCCATCCCAACAACTGGTGGTTTGGCAAAGTTACAGGCGAAGATGTAGTTGACGAAATCCTCGACGCCCTCGAAGAAGGCGAACCTTGCGAGAAGTATTTGATCAGTGAGTAAAGAATAATGAAACACTAAGGCACAAAGGCACGAAAAAATTATCCCGCAAGCGGAATATAAGAGCACAAAATATTCGTAGTGTTCTTCGTGATAGACCTTCGTGTACTTTGTGGTTTTTAAGAGGAAAATATGAATACCGAAATAAAAATCATCGACACAACCCTTCGCGACGGAGAGCAAGCCCCAGGGGTTTGTTTTCCTCCCGAAATCAAGGTCGAAATACTGAAAATGCTTTTTCATGCCGGTATTCGCGATTTCGAAATCGGTACACCGGCCATTGGTCCCGACGAACAGGAAGCCATTCGGCGCATGTTGGCACTTAACCTCGATGCCAATCTTTCTGTATGGTGTAGGGCAAACATCGACGATTTAACGTTGGCCGCAAACCTGGGTATTAGGCAGGTAAACCTTTCGCTCCCCGTTTCCGACATTCAACTGAAAGCCATAGGTAAAGATCGCAATTGGGTGTTTGCTCAATTAAAAACATGCCTTGAGTTTGCCTCTGAAAACTTCGATTTTGTAACTGTTGGCGCACAAGATGCCTCGCGTGCCGACAAGTGCATGTTGAAAGATTACATCCACTTTGCCATCAGTTTGCCTGTGGTAAAACGCATTCGTTTGGCCGATACCGTTGGCATCCTCAATCCGTTTACTGTTCACGATTTGGTAAGTAAAATGGTTGAGGAGTTCCCTTCCACCGAATTCGAATTTCACGGGCACAATGATTTGGGAATGGCTACGGCAAATACCTTGGCTGCTATTGTGGCTGGGGCAACAGCGGTAAGTTGTACCGTTAACGGACTTGGGGAGCGTAGCGGAAATGCCCCTCTCGAAGAGGTTATTATGGCTCTGGAGTATTCGTGGAGTACAACGCTCAGTATTGAAAAGCCGAAGTTGCAGTATGTTTGCGATTTAATTGCCTCTCTCTCTAAACGAAAAACACCTCTGTCGAAACCTTTTTCGGGCGAAATGTGCTTCACGCACGAATCGGGCATACATACTCGTAGTTTGTTGGTCGATCCGTTGGCCTATCAACCTTTCCATCCCGAAGAAATAGGAAGGGAAATGAAATTTATCTTCGGAAAACATTCGGGCAGCGCGGCCATAAAGGCTTTTTTGAGCCAGCAAAAACTCTTTTACACCGATAGAATGATTGAAATATTGATTGGGGATTTAAAAAATAGCATACGATTTAGCTCATCGGGATATTCCGAGGAATGTATTTTGGAGCTTTATCACCAAAAATTTTCTCGTTGCGTCAATAGCGAGAGTCTGTTTTGTAGCGATTCCGATTGTATTGTTTTGAACTAATGCCACATTAAAATATTAGAAAATGAGCGTAAACTGGAAGAACGAACTAAACGAAGGCCTTCTGTATTCAAAGGCAGCCGAAGGGTTAATGAAGAATAGAAAGGTAGATAACGAAACCCTATACCATGTAATATGTTTGTCGGTCGAGAAATTTCTTGCGTCGCTTGCGGGCATGGTCAACTACATTCCCATGCATTCGGGGCTCACTTTTGTGGCAAGGGAATTGGGAAAGAAAATGGAATTCCCCGAGAATTACTTAAACGAAGTTCGTTTTCTAAACGGTTTTATGACCTATTGCTCCCTCGATTTCGAGCAACCCAAGGTTATTTCCGAAACAGATATCGAAAGAATGATAGTTTTTATGGCCGATTTGAAGAACTTTACAGAGTCAAGGGCAATAAATACACATTGATTTTTTCGAAATACTATCGTTATCACAAAAAATTAACATTGAATCGCCACTGTTATATACAATATAATTATGGCGATTCATTTTTGTTTTTATATTAAAGGCGGTAGCTTTTTGAACCAAAAAAGGCTTAAAAATGTTAATGACATCATAGATTTTCACATAAAATACAAATTTTTTCTTTTTTTTTAAAAAAGATTGCTTAGAAAAGAGTTGGAAAGTAGGATGTTGGACATTTGCAAGAAAAAAACTTTACAAAAAGGTTTGGATGATTCAAAAAAAGGGCATTTCTTTGCACCCGCTTTAGAGATAGAGCGGCGTTCAAATAAAGATATGTAAAGGGGATTTTCCGGTTATACCATCCGGTTTTCGTTTCCTTTTTAATTAAAGACCTGAGTTTTTATTGTAGAGTTATCAGAGATATATCTTCAGGGCCACAATGGATTAAAAAAAAAGGAAAAAAAGATTCGAAAAAGTTTGGAATAAAGGAAATAAAATCTTTACATTTGCACCCGCTTTGAGAAAATCAAGCGGCGCGAGAAGCGCGAGTTCATTGAGGAAATGATAAAAGAACAAGTCAAGCACCGGAAAATAAAAAGTTTCGGAG
>Ga0123335_1003294_pt1 | contig 22740 bp, 16 predicted proteins | sample BiotimSIPDNA_2_FD_89707 | JGI IMG/M metagenome (GOLD analysis project Ga0123335, IMG submission 89707) | Anaerobic biogas reactor microbial communites from Washington, USA - Biogas_R2 time_0 SIP DNA | ecosystem: Engineered > Bioreactor > Anaerobic > Unclassified | place: Washington, USA...
ACGGAGCAGTGTCTGCCCGCTGGAAGCTGCGTACGGGAGATCGAAGTCGGCGAAGACCTCCTCCACATACGGGATCGCCTGGTCCAGGTCGGGGAACGCGACCGCGATCTCGCCCGGCCGGACGCCGCCGGCGATCAGGTCACGGATCTCCTGGGCGATCGCCCGGACCTCATCCAGCCCGTCCCGCCGTTCGGCGATGCGGATACATCCACCGCTGTCCCACGGCTCCCGCCGGGAGAAGAGATTGGCAAGCGATGACCGGCGCTCGCCGGCGATGACGGTATCCGGGTGCAGCCACCTGCCGTCGTCCGTGAAGACGGCCGAATTCTCCGTGAAGGGCAGGGCATAGTGAAATTCGTCCACAGACTCCCGCAGAGCGAGGATCAGGTCTTGCTCGCACGGCATCGGCTCAAAGAGGCCGTAGATGAAGATTGTCCGGGGCCAGGCGCCCATCTCGATAAACTGCCGGGTCGCCCGGGCAAATAGCGTGCTGCCATCGACGAGGTTGTGGTCTTCCAGGAACCGGAGGTATGCATCGAAGAGGGCTTCGATCTCGGCGCTCTTCGCGCTCTGGAGATCGCCAAGGGCGTCCGGGTAGTCTACCTTTCGCATGATAAAGACGGAGAAGAGCGTCGCGAGTTCATCGACGGTCTTGACACCGGCAAGCAACGGGAACCGTGCAGCATTGGTAGTGAGAATATCCGCGAGGATAAGGCGGGATTCTGCATCCGAGATCAGTGTTTCTATCGTTGCGTTATCCAAAAAGACCTTCCGCGCGAATCCCTGCAGGGTGGTGATCGCGCTGGCGACGATGGGAACACCCTCCTCCTCGAGGCGGTGCGTGATTTCCCGAACCAGATACGAGGTTGGGACGATGAAGACGGTGCCGAGCGGATCTTGAGCGGCAGCGTTCCGAAACTGCCGAATGAACTCGTCTAGCTGAGCACCGGGGATATGGCGGTACAGAACGGCGCGGGGCATTCGATAATCTCTCCTGGTGAGAGCTTATCGGTTCACGGACGATGAGTGTTGTTATTTGAACTGGTGCAGGCAACGGATGGCGCGGATCCGGCTGCCGGAGCGGCTCCCGGGCGGGAGAGTCCGGCGAAGAGAAGAAGGTTTCGACGATCGGCGCCGGGGCCGGCGGGGCCGTGGGCGGGGTGGTCGCGGTGATTGTGAGGGTGTTCGGCGGGGATAAGACTCAAATCGTGTCCACAGGAGGTACACTAAATAACGCCACACATCTCAACCAATTTACTAGAGGGTCGGTGATAGAGATGCTACAGGCCAATGGAGCAACAAAGGCTCATGGTTAGTTTTAGAAAGTTTTTATCCCGGCACACCTATTTCCCATCATGAGTGCCGAACCCGCATTGTATCAACCCAATAGTAAAGTCCTGTTTCTCTCCATCTGCTCCCTGCATAAAAAGAAGGGTGGGACGCCGGAATACGCCAGGCAAGAATCGATTGCCAGCAGGCTCTCGCCAACATTGGCGGCATCACTGCTTAAGAAGCGAGAAGAGATCCGTAACCTAATCTGGAGTGGCGACATTTCATGGGGCGGCATTGACACAGCAGAGCTCGAATATAATAATAATCTCGCGCCAGGCGCCGAATTTGGTGGCAGCGCGGATTGGGCAGAGTACCTCCCTGCAATATCCCGCTATTCGGGGAGATTTTACCTCGCCCTAGGGGCAGAGGGAAGAAGAAAACTGATTGAATCGAGACACCATGCCCTCTTTATCTCCGGTCTCTATGGACTAGTCACACCAACCGAGCCGATACAGTTGTATAGTTGTCCCCTTGAAGGGGAGTCGGTTATCCAGAAAGCCTGGACTACAGATAGGCTGTTGACGAATGTCTTAATCGACTATATAGTTAGAAACCAGGTCACCAGGGTATTTGACCTGACTTCCCGCAACGACTATAGGAATGTGATTGACTGGGCATACCTTAAAGAAAAAACGGGTGTCGATGTCCTCTACTGCTTTACGAAGATGTCGGCATATGACTATGCATTGATTGAATTCGGCAACCTGCTTCGTGAAGAACTTCTCACCTGGCCCGAAGAAAAACTCCTCAGTATTGAACCAGAATCTACAATCGAGGATGTAATCTTCAGGGCGGTTTCAGAAACGCGAGAAGATCTGCCTAAAGAGCACGATATATTCATCCTCCAAAAGGCTGCCGGGGAGGTCCCAGGGCTGCCCGCATACTCGCTGGACCAGATCCCCCAGAGGTTGGGGATAGCATCCGGGAATAGCGATATTGACTCACAATTCAAAAAGGGCCGCAAGGGGTGGGTGGTCTCTTTCACATGCGAGTTCCGAAAGAATCTCAGCCAGTATAATGACAAAAAATTACAGGGCAGAGTGCTTGAAGCAGTGGCGGAGATCATTGTGTCACCCACTACGAAGCGGGGCGATACAATCAAGCCTCTCTCAGGCCCGCTTGCCGGGCAGTGGCGATACCGAATCGGAGATTACCGGCTGATCTATCTTCCTGACGAGGTTGCAAAGAGAGTATCGCTAATCGCCGTTCGACCGCGAGGAAACGCTTACGACGATTAGTTTCAAATATCCAGCGGCTCTCCCCGATTCAGAGCCGTTTTCACCCATTTCATCATGTCGCCTATACCTCTTGCACCCGCTGTACAGCAGCGACATAGTCTTTGCCAGCTACCACAACAACCCGATCGAACCTATCAAGCCCAAGCCGCTGTGCCTGCTCCCGCAGGTTCTCTCTTGAGATTGCTTCGGGATCGGTAATTCGCACATTATAGTTTCCCGGCACGACATCATCGGGCATCAGGAAACCGTACCTGGCGGAGAGGATGCACCAGGAATCAGGGTAAAACCGCTCCGCGTACTTCTGGTTAAGGCAGACAAAGTTTCCCGTGTACACGTTCCGCGCAGGTGTTGGTCCAGCATTCCGACCGGAACTGCCGTCCCAAATCTTCTTGCCGCCGCACGAGATTATGCAGAGAACTCTCTCACCCGGATCCATTCATTCCTCACTTCCATTACGGCGGGTCTTTTACCGGCCAGCCGGCGTATCAAGGGCCACCGTCTGCCCGTTGATGGACACCCTTCCGTCCACGCAGAACACACCCAGTTCGCACGTCCCCCGGAGCGGGCAGACCCCCGTCTCAGGGTTCCTGCGACCGCACCCGAACTTGGAGAGGTGCCAGAGCGGCTCGTCCACATCCAGGGCGATCATGGGCCGCCCATCGACCGAATAGCCTTTGACACTCTCTGCCCAGGCACGCCGGACATCGGCAAACAGGTCCTCAAGCCTGCCCTCGTACTTCCCGTGCACCACGCCGAGGCAGAGGGAAGCCCGGGCAATATGGATGTCCACCGGGATCGGGACGCTCTCCAGGTTTTGAATCGTGTCGATCCCTGCGTTGTCCCTGAGCATCCGCAGCCAGAGCGGCCCGATCTTGTCCCCCCGCAGGAAGGGGAAATCGGTGTATGGTCGGCCGTCACCGAGGTGCTGGTCCTCCTTTAGCCGCCGGAGAATTGTCGGCCCGTCATAGCCGCAGTCGGCCAGGAAGTTACGCGGATCGCCATTCCATTTCTTGTAGAACGAGAGGGCGACCGTACGCCAGATGAACGCGTCCTGCTGGCTCTTCTTCGAGAGCCCATGCTTATGCAGATCACTGACGATCTTTGAGTACGGCGTTTCGTGCAATGCCGCGGGATTGAAGAGATACCAGGTTTCCGGGTCCTCGTATGTGCGTCTGGCACTCTCCCAGAGCGCGTGAGCGTCCCGCTGGTAGTCGATCGCCACGGTCAGGGTGAGGAAGAGGATATGCTCCAGCGAGCCGGCCTCGACGCCTTGAGGAGGCCTGTCTTCGGGCATATCCGCCCTACCGTGAATGCCGGTAGTCCTGAATGCTTCATAGAGCAATGGTGCGACACGGTGGCCTTTTGGGATGTCGGAGGAGAGCGCCATACATGGAGGTTGCCTGAAGGTAGGAAAAGGTTGCCGAAAAGAGCCTAGGAGACTGGGTAAAATGAATCTGCTTTCAGCCATAAAGTAGAAGGTGCAAAGGACATTGTGATAAATTAGTCCTCAGTTCTCCTTGCAGGAACCAGATCGGTCTCTACGAAGAAGAGAGTTAGACCATCTGAACATGCTCAGAGATCTCTTTAATTATCCTACGCGTCAACCACCAAGTATTTTCAGAATTCTAAAACTTGGAGTAACAACTACTCTCTCAGCAAATGTGGCTTATTAGATCGGATTGGTTAACCGCTATAGTCTGAACAAAAGAATCGGAGATAACGCCCATAGCTCATAAGAAAACCAGACATTATACTAATCTGGACCGAAGGCATTCTGCGAGGCATTTTCAGTGCTTAGAACGTCATCGGATTCAGCATTTATATCCTTGATGCATTTCCACATCCAGTTCCTTCCCTGCAGACAAATCACCTCTGTGTATCGCTCATTGAGCATATCCGTGAGATCCTGCTCGGTGACGATGGCGTTGCACTTTCTGGGTGTGCTCGGAAAATTGCAGAAAAAAACTCCGCCGGGCTTGATAAGATTATACGTTTGATCGAGGACCCGGATGAGGTGCGGTACGGTCGGCTGCACGTTCAACACGTTTGACGCGAACACAATATCATACTGCCTGTTCAATGCCTCTGGGTCATGAAGGCCAAGTTGGACATTAGCCCCGCAGTCGTAAGCAGTAACGTCGAATCCCTGCTGGCGAAGCCATAGGGTATGGCGGCCGTGAAAGCCTGCGCCAAAATCCAGGATCTTATCGGTTTTTTCGCGAATAAGGGCAAGTTTTTCGGGACAATATTCTTTGGGGCACTTCGGCCGCGGTCAATATATGTGCTGTTGATAAGTTCCTCGTAGGTAGGAGAGAGACCGATTCGATCAAGAACCTTTTCCTGCCAATAGTCCTGTCTGCCAATTCTAAGTCTGAAATGTTCGCTTTTATCTTCCAGGAGCGCTTTCACGATCGGATGATTCTCCCAGATCTCAGACCATCCCATCGCTTCCTTTACATCAAATCCCAAATAGTCGTCGTCCACAAACATCCACTTGTGGTGGTAGATGTTCGGGACGCCTTTCTGTTTGCGGTGGAACACCACAGGGCGATCGCTGTAAAGATCTTTGACACCCACCATATCACCGGATATCGGTTCGGTTGCGGTCTTCCAGTCGCTTGAGTGAGTAAAAGTCACAAGCCCCTCGCTGAGATTGATCTTCACAATGATATCGATATCAGGAGGGGGGAGATAGATCTCCAGAATATCTAGCGCGTTACTGACGAGGATTTGCTCATTCTCTGAAAGAGAGGGGAGAGCGCTACGGTGAACCCACTTATTTTTATCGATGACTTTTCCAACCCCGTGGGGGCCACGTTTGCACCTATAGATCCCATCACTACCCCTTGTCATTTGAGATCTCTCCAAGGACGCTGATTATCGACCTACTGTTCACATTTCCATAAATATTTATCTTTAGCCCCGTTTGGTTCAGAGAGCCGTGGCTTGCGGGATGTTGTCTGAAGCGAATGTCGGCGATCCACCCACACATCCAGATGCAGTCATACTCATATTGTCAACGAAAATGGTTGAGTTCAGGCCGGATCTTTAACTCTGGGAAGCCTGTGTATCCGCATCGGGCAACTCAACCATATCACGGTCCAGTTCGATCGGTATTGCCACAACTACATCGCACAATTCGACAGTAATCTTCCCCCTTTCACGATCGATTGAAGTGACTATGGCTTCTGCACCTTTGAAACTCTCACGGGTGATCTTCACAATGGTTCCCGCCTGTGGATAGGGGACTGGCTTAGGAGCAAGTCCAAAGTGATACAAGATATGTGCTGCGTCTTCGCCTTCAAAGACAGGCTTAACCATAAATGCTCCACTGGTACGGGAAACAAGAACCTCTCGCCCGAGAGAGGCAATAATCGATCTTGCATTCGGAATTGACTGTAAGGACCCCACGGGCACGACTGCTATCGAGAGGACATTTTTCCTCGATTTGCCTACGCGAGCAGACGTGAAACTGGGCATGAGGGGGCCGATGCGCGGGAACGAGTGAGCCTCAAACACTCCAACAAGGCTATCCGAGTCGACATTGTAAATTAAGCCGGCATCGCCTTTCGCGACATTATATCCGGCATCGATGGACTTACTGACCTGTGTGGTGAACATCTTTTTTTCCAGAATCTCATCAGTTTCATCGCTATAGCAGGGCATGATGAAGCATTTCTTGTACTTATTCGATACCACCGATGGGATGAGTGATGCCAAACTGACAGGAATTCCGTCCACGCTATAATCGTCAATCGGAGCAGGACATGACATCTCCCCCTTGCTTTTCCGATACTGAACAAGTGTCAGCAGATATCGGGCTGTTGGATCGTTTGGAGAGAGCCTTTCGGCGTCACTGAAGGCAGCGTAAGCGAGATCTTCGTTGTTCAGCCGGAGGGCAGCGATACCTCGCATTGTGCAAACATCTATTGATCTCGCATTCGTATTGTTAAAGCCCAGACACTCACGATAGAATTCGTTTGCTCTCTTCAGGTCATCGAGGTGAAACAGCGATTCACCCTTGCAGAATGCAGTAAACAGCGAAGGCTCGCTGAGTCTTTCAGCGCGTACAAAACAGTCAAAAGCTTCGACGTATTTCTTTCGCTGAAATAGCGCGGTCCCTTCCTTTATGCAGGCCTCCGCTTCTGCTTCCCTGATCAACAGATGGGGTAATTTGATCGAGTAAAACCAGAGGGAATCGGCGGAATTTCCACGTTTGATTGCAGCGATGCAATATGAGCTGTCTGCTGAGAGGGCCGCACCGAGTAATGTAAGAGCAGACTCACGGTCGCGTGTAGGGAGACCAGCCCAAACGACATTGCAATGATCGACGAGCACGAGTTTTGTATCCAGGCAGATGAGGATAGTTTCGCCGGTTCTGGAGAAGGAGATATGCCGTGCTGGACAGACGAACGTGGATGTCTTTAGAGGAGTACCAAAATCGGGTCCGAATACCTGTGTTGTACCATCCTCAAAACCGACAACGATATTCGTGCGACCCGGTGAAAACGCAAGTGAGTAAATGCGTTTATCGAATTTCCGGGTGAAAACATGGTCGCCGTGTCCGGTGTAGATATAGAGATCACCGGTACTGCAACCGACAGCAAGAAAATCACCGGAATTGGAAAACGCCAGCGTAGTTATAGTCGATGAGAGGTCTGTCGACCAGGCTCTCGTCCCGCCTGACAGATAAACGGTAACTATGCCGCTACTGGATCCCAGAGCGATCATAGCCCCAGTATTCGGAATCGCAGTACAGTATTTCTCTCCATGTGCAAGATCCATCGTCCACCTGCGCTGGAGGATGCCGTCGAACGGATCCGGGACGTAACTGGATAGCCGGGACTCAGATAAGGTGTAAAGGAGGAGACTGTCGTCAGAGAGATGGACAGACAAGAGTCTTTCATCTGTCTTCCAGGTGATGGAAACGTACCAATCGTAAGGGGGAGCCTGGCATTCCAAAAAATAGATGTAATCGGTATTCGCACGATCTCGCGCGATAAGAGCCATCGCACTGCCCGATATTGCCGAGATCCCGGTTATGGATTTGCCTATTTCAAAGTCTTTCAGGTAGGTTACTTTGCCTTTGAGATCGGGTTCAAAACAGGTCATTTTTAACAAAAGAACATACTCACCGATGTATTTATGGCATACGGTTCGATAATCACAACATTTCGCCGATCTGGATAAGATATACTTGTATCGAAAAGAAAAAAGCGTATCAACACTAAAAGGGTACGACACTAAGCCACACCACGAGGATATGAGGATTACGTCACATGTACAATATTCGATGGGACACAGAGACAAACGGGATACTACTGACATCAGAAGAGGGTGACGTTCAGGCATCAGTCCGGCCGGTATTTTTTGAAGAGCTGGATCTCCTGGGGTTTAACGCAAGAGGGTTCAGGTATCCTCGGGTGGAAGGACCGTTGCTCTGGGCCGCAGGAAGAGCGTACTATTACCGTGGGGAAAAGATTGCAATAGCTCGTGGAGGAGGGTTCTATGAGGATGTGGAGCTCGAGATCCTGACTGAAATCCGAGATATCGAGCCGGTGAACCTTGATGAAGTGTTAGAGAAAAACATCGATAAAATATACTTCTACACGCACGACTCAATGAATTTCATTCGCTCAACGGTCGAAAAATACAAAGACAAAGTAGATATTGTTACTGTTTCATTTAGTGGGGGGAAAGATTCTGTTGTTGTTTCGGATCTGGTGAAACGCTCACTAAACTATGACGCATACACCGTCATATTCTCAGATACTCAAATGGAATCTGATCATACATATAAAGCAATTCAAGATTTCATTCATGATAACCCTCGAATGAGCTTTGTTAGGGCAGAATACGACAGTTCCGCTCAAAATTTTTGGTTACAGTTTGGACCACCCAGCAGAACGATCAGATGGTGCCACACCGTGTTTAAGACTTCGACCAATATGAAGGCAATAAAGCAACTTCTCAATAACGATAGTCCATCTGTTTTGACATTCGAAGGAGTCAGAACAGAAGAAAGCCCTAAAAGAAGTACATATACACCAATATTCGAGGGGACCGGGAACATGAAGCAAATCAATGCCCGCCCAGTCCTCTACTGGTCAGCATCGGAGATCTACCTATATATCTTCTCGAGAAAACTTCCGTTAAATGGAATGTATAGATATGGGTTCTCACGGGTAGGTTGCGTGATGTGCCCATATTCATCAGGCTGGTCAGATTTTTTGGCGAGTAGATTATTTTCAGAAAAGATTGCACCATATATCAAAGTTATCAAAGATAACGCAATAGAAAGCGGAATACAGGACGTTGAGAGGTATATAACTAAGGGCGAATGGAAAAAGCGCTCTGGGGGAAGATATCTCAATCTAGAGAACATGAAAACATCAATATCGTCGAAAGAGAATAAAATATCGATTACTTTAGATAACCCATCTAGTGATCTTACGTTGTGGTTAAAAACGCTAGGTAATATAGCATTCCACAATAGTAAAGGCATATTTGAATTTGAAGGAGAGATTTATTCAATAACTTATAAAAATACAAAGAAAGGTAAAAATTACCAAATCAACGGGAAAATCAGCAAGAACTTACTAAATTCAATCAAAAGAATAAGCAGTAAAAGTGCGTATTGTGTGAAATGTGGCGCTTGTGAATCAGTTTGCCCAACTGGGGCTTTAACAGTCTCAGACCAAATACATTTAAATGAAACGAAATGTACACATTGTTTAAACTGTGTAAATTACGTTGAGAAAGGGTGTTGGGTGGCGCGTTCGTTATACGAGGGAACAGGTGGAAGGACTACAATGAAACAAATAGGAAATATTGATCGGTACTCGGGATTTGGACTAAGAAAAGAATGGATGGTTCATTTCCTGCAGAAAGGCAATTCATGGGACTGGGGGGAATTAGGAAATAAACAAGTCTCAGGAATGCGAAGATGGCTGCAAGATAGCGAATTTCTCGATAAGGATACCAAAAAATCAACGCCAATTGGAGAACTATTTGTAAAACTTAACGACCCGAATGACCTTTTTATGTGGAGCGTCATCTGGAACAATTTAGGCGACGAAGAGAATTCACCACTCGTAAGGTGGTACATGCTAGAGGTCAGCTCTGGTGAACACCTAAAATCAGAACTAGTCGAAGGGGTTGCACAATATCGAGGTGTCAGTGAATACAATCGAACAGATGAGAACGCTATTAATGCACTAGCAAACCTGTTTGAAACATCACCAATAGGATCTGAAATCAGTGCAGGGCTTCCCGCCAAACGCGCGCAAAAGAAGTATTACATTAAAGTCCAATCAAACAATATCCCTGATTTTGCTGTGTTATATTCTATTTACCGTTACGCAGAAAGGAATAAAAGAAAGAGATTTGTTGTTAGTGAGTTTATAAAAAATAAGGACATATCTCCCTATTGGGCCTTTGGTATGGAGTACGGAAGTATTAAGGCCGCCCTTACACGTCTCGAAACACAGTACCCAGATCTCCTCCACATAGAATTCTCTGGAAACCTCGACAACGTAAACCTGCCCGAATCTGTCTCATCTCTTGATATTATTAGAAGATATGTAGAGGAGAGAGTCTAAATCAACTTTTCACCCAAATAGCATGAAACATGGATTTAACCGATACCAGGGCTTTGGCCTACGTCAAGAGTGGTTTCACCGCTTTTTGACCCACGGGGAGGATTGGAACGTCACTTCTCCTCTTGGCAACAGGCAGGTTGAGGGGTTTACACGGTGGCTCATCGATGCTGGCCTCTGGGATAAAAGTGGGCCAACCCACCTGGGCAAGGTAATGATCCTGCGTGGTAAATCTGACAGTTCCATCCTTTGGTTGACGATCTGGGCTAATCTCTCGTTCAGGTCTCCAGTGGTCCAATGGTACGCCTATTGCGTCCCGTGTGGGGCCTACCAGAAGAAGGAGCTTGTGAACATGCTCTCACTCTACAGGGACGTGCTAGTGCCCAACCGAACAGACCTCAACGCGATTAACGCCCTTTTAGAGACGTTGCATCGCTCGCCGTTAGGCGAAAAATGGGGTTTAGGTGCTATATTCAGGGAATCGAACAAAGCGCGCATAGTAAAGACAGCGCCTCCAGAAAAGATACCCCTTCACGCCCTAATAGTTGATCTCGCCCTCATCTGCCGGGAAACGGGTAAAACGCGGCTCAATCCCTTCGAACTCCAGAACGATCACCAGTTCTCTCCTTGCCGCCTCTTCCAGATGACCGATAATCAGCTTACCAAGGCATGTGTGCAAGCCAGCAGACTCAACCCCGAATTCATCCGAATCCTCAAAGAGAAAGGAAGCGATTTAATCGAACTGTTACCTCCTGCAACTCCTGAGAACATTCTAAATGATTATTATAATAAAATAAAGATATAAGAACGTTTTTATCGCCTGCCGTGAAGATCAGGTTAACTATGGTAACAGACACGAAGTATTCTGACTATATACACCTCAATGCAGCCTTCAAAGATGTCTTCAGCTTCGAGTCAGATATCGATAAAGAATCGCTCTGGAAACGGTTTATTTTTACCAGATCATATAAGGAATTACTGGAACACATATCGTTCATCTTTTCTGAACAACGAATCAATGAGAGAAAAGGGATCCTCCTCACCGGGAAATATGGTGTGGGTAAATCACACGCAACCGGAGTGCTCAGCCACCTGCTGTGGGATGACTTCTCAATCATCCAGGACATGCTGACCAGGGCAAAACAGGATATGGAGGAGACAGGAAGTGCACTTTATCAGTTCCGTCAAAACCACCGATTTTTCCCGGTCATTCTTTCAGGGCGGGATTCTGGTGACGTCAGCGATGCCAAGAGCTTCGAGTATCGCCTTCAGATCGCATTGGAACGATCTCTAAAGAAATTTGGATATTCAGATCAGATTTCTGAAAAAACCGAGTTCGAAAAATATTCCCTCTGGCTTCAAGGACTTGTCGCAGATCCCAAACGCGAAGAATACCTTAACCTGATAGAAAATTATATCCAGCAAAATTCCGATTTTTCGTCAGCCGATGAATTGATAGACGCTCTGGACGACAGCGATATAGAAGGTATCAGAACCATCACAGGGTTCTTCAATGAATTGGATGTTCCCGCTCCGCGTCATTGCGACACAAGCGGATATTATGACGCTGTTCTTGCACAACTCAAGAAGATTGACCCTTCAATTGCCGGTATTATCATCTATTGGGACGAATTTACAACAGTCTTCAGCACCGCTGGAAAGAATAACGATGCAAACCTACTAGGATTGATTCAGACCTGGGCTGAGAAAGCGTCATCAAACATCTACCTCTACTTAATCAGCCACCAGAGCCCCGAAGCGTTGCGTGGCAAGTATAAGGCCCTAGAAGACAACCTCGCAGTAGTTAGCGATAGGTTCGTCGTGGCCGATATCAGGATGGATAAAATAACAACGTACCATCTCATTGCAGAGTCACTTCACGTTAGCGATTGGAGTGGGTTCTCCTCTTTTCTTTCTAAACTGGGTTTCACCACAAAAGAGTATAGTCAAATAAGCACGGTCTGCGGTCAGGTTTTCGGTGAGATTTACCATCGCGATGAGCAGGTTATCAAGCGGACAATCCCGCTCCACCTCTATTCAGTCTACGTTGCAGGCAAGCTCGCCGACCTGATAGGTTCAGCAGAACGAAGCATATTCCAGTTGATCCATTCAAAAACGGAGATCGAGACACCCTTCGGTCAAAAACTCGGATTCGCTAAATTCCTTGAGCAAGAACCTTCGAACGGGTCCATGTCATGGTATACGATAGATCAAGTCTTCGACTTCTTCTATAGTGACCTGGCTGACTACGAGTTTGATTCACTCACTGAAGCAAACGTGGTAAAACCTCTCAACGCTTTTACTCACTACTATGAGGTCGCTAAGAGCATGGGTGATGACGCGCTGAAGGTATTTAAGACCGTTGTACTCATGGAGATGCTGAACGCAAAAACCCAGGATCCCGTTCTTCTACCCACCAAGAAAAACATCTCCAACGCGCTCGTCATGACGAATCTCACAAATCTCGATGCCATACTCACGAACCTGGTGGAAAAACCGATTCTTCTGGCTTTCGATGATGAAAGGACCGGTTCAAAGATATTTAAGACCCGTTATGGGGGATATGATGACGAAGAGCTTGAAAAAGCCAAACAAGAACTCTTGAAAAACTCTTCATTCGAAAAATTCCTGGAGTACAATCAGACCAAGATCTCCCAAAAAATCAAGGAGGCCCTGCTTGATGAGCCCCGAATTGCAAATGGCCATGCGGATATAACCATCTGGTCTGGAGCAGAACTAACGAGGAAGAAACAGAAGATCAGGGAACTCGATGCTACTAGCAGACTTAATCTGATCGTAGTAATACCAGAGAAACCAGCAGATTATGACTTTGCACGAAATGAATTGGCCAGTCTCTCCAGCACCTATAAAAATGCGATCTTCGCGCTTTACGAAGGGAGTTACAGGAAGCGCTACGAGAAATGGATAAGCGCATGCGCTTTGCAGGTGTTGGGCCAAACGAGAGCGAATCGCTCCATAATGGACGAGGCAAAGCGCCAGATTGAATCTGAGGGCGATAGACTACTTTCAGATCTTACCAGAGTATCGCTGTTCTTCAGAGGAGCCACAGTTACAAAAGCAGATGGTTTTGGTACAGAAGTCGGCCTCCATATGAGTCAGATCTATAACCGTGGTTTTGACTCACTCAAGTATGCTGAGTTCTGGAAAGCTCCTAAAATCAATAGTAGAGACATCTTTGAATTTTACGGGAAAAACCTGGGAAGGAAGGCTTTTGAGGAGCACAAAACATACTACGTCAAAAAAATAATGGAGTTGTTCCGGGATAATCGTGACAACATTCTTGTCGACACTAAACTGCTCCTGAAAGAGGATGAAAGTTACACCCAAACTTCACCCATTTATGAGATCGTTACAAAGATCCGGCAATACGTAGTGAAACATAACGGGAACTGGATCTCGGTCAGAGTCATGATCGATGCGCTAGAACTCGAGCGTCCACCATATGGCCTCTGTGGATGGATGGAATCGCTGATCATCGCATATGCGCTTGCAGAGTTCGCATCTGAATCACGTTTAGAGGTCTTAACAGGCAATCAGACCCCTAGTAAAGACGCAACTAAAATAATTGAAGCAATCAATGAAGTCATTAAGAATAAAAATAGTGATCGTAAGATTCGTTATGGCAGCATTCTAGAGAATAAACTCGCAAAAAAACTGCGTGAAATTTTTGCCCTGGAAGGCGAGGGCAAGACAACATTGCCCGAAGTGACGTTTAAAATCCGTGAGCGCATCAACTCATTCTACAGTCTGCCGCTCTGGACAATACCTTATGCGTACCAAGAACCACAGAAGCAATTGTTACGCGACCTCATCAACTCTCTGAATAGCCTCCTCCTTGAGACGAACACAGAAAAAGACATAAGTGAGCCTCAAATTCAGGCAATTATTGACAAGATCGAGGAGATAGAACTCCAAAGGACAACAGCGGTCTGGAAGTACTGTTTCTCTCAAAAAGCAGTGAGCGATGGGATGAAAGCATATCTCGGTCTACACTATCCACGGCTCCTCTTAGCATACCCCTCCATGGAAAACCTGACTCAGGCATTGAAAAACGAAGTTAAAGAGGATATATGGACATGGCAGGAACAGAGAATTGCCGATGTACTAGCGCTCCTTAACAGGTCGACAGAGCCTCCTGAGACCCCACAGAATGTTCACTCCTCCCTCGAGCCAGAAGGCGTAGTAATAGTCTGGGATATGCCACAGTCAGACTCCCCTCTTCCAACTTTCTACCTCATTGAGCGCGGAGAGAGCACTGATTCATTCCAGATTCTTTCAAAAAAACTTGCCGATTCGACACGCTATTGCGATTCGGGAGCAGCAGCAGGCAAGACATATTACTATCGCATCATCGCTGAGAATCCAGCCGGAAAGAGCGAACCCAGTATCGAGGTAATGCAGAAGATCCTTCCTCCTCCACCCCAACTGCCACTCAGGATACACAGTGAGGAAGAGTACATCGAGATCTCATGGGATATTCCCGATAGCACATACGAAATAAAATATTATGAGGTATCCCGTGGAGAATCACCGAAAGATTTCAATCAAAGCGAGCAGATCCCTTACAACACCAACTCTCGCCAGGACTACGATGTCGAACCAGGAAAGAAATATTATTATCGGATTTCGGCAGTTAACTCCACCGGGAAAAAAGGACAGGGGAGCGTATCGGCACCTGCAAAACTCCTCGTCACCACCCCTCCACCACCACCACAACAAGCGTCTGTTGCCTCTGAAAAGGGCCATATTAGGGTGACCTGGTCTCACCCTGCAAGCGCAAGAGATGTTGTGGAAGAGTACTGCGTCTATCGGAATGATGGCTCTGGAGTGACATCTGTAGTTCATGTCGGGCCATCAGCGGAGACTTCCTGGTTCGATCAAAAGGTCCGGCCCGGTATCATGTATTCGTATACCGTATCCTCACGAAACAAGGCCGGGGAGAGCGCATGTGTGAATGCCGGGTCTTTTAAAATTCTCCCAGAGATCCCTCCGATTAAGTTATCAGTAATAGAAGATGAGGGGCATGCCCAAATTACTTGGGAACTGCTCGGGGACGAATACGCAATTCGGAACTACGATCTTCGGAGAGGTGACAGGCCCGATAGTCTAAAGATCTTTAAGTCTTTCAGTTCTGATCGAAACAGTTTTACAGACGATTCCGTCCTCCCGGGACGTATCTACTACTACGACTTGATTGCATGGAACAGCGAGGGTGCACATCGGGGAAGTAGAGAAGCAATATCCTTCACATCATCGGTTTCTATCGACATACACGCTTGGGAGGGAACAACAAAAGCGCTCATAGAGGCAAATAGCAAATTGTTCATCAGTAGTCTAAGAGGAATCGTCTCGACAGTCGTAGATAACGGTAAAATGGATGCCCTTGCAGCAGATGATAAAAAGTTATTACTCCAGGTAAAAACCTTCTTGGAGGAACTTGCGGATGAATGAATCAGTATTCGTCCAAGTTTCATCATTTGACGAGCTCGCTCAAAGGCTTCACCAAAAATACTATGAAGAAGTGGCACAATATACAAGTGCTTTCCGATATCCCGCTTCGATCATCTTTTTCGATTCTAAACAGGAGTATAAACGGTTCATTCAAGAATCACCCTGGGAAATCCGAACATTATCTGAAGTATTGAGAGATAAGGAAGAGGTCTCTTGCTACCAGATCAGGAAGTGGCTCAATTCTCTTCTCGGCGAGCAGAGTCAGGAACCTGTAGTTGTTTTACCCATAACAGAGTACATCCGGATGTGCAAACCCCACAACCTGCCATTAATTGACCAAATATTTACAAAGATAGTACAGGCAGAGTTTTCACCGATAATTGTCCCAATGTTGGATTATTCGTTCAGTTACAAGAGATTCTTTGCAGAATTCCCCCATCAGGATAGGATGGCGGAAGTGTTCTCGTACGACTCACCTGCAAAAGATCAAGATCCAGCGATCAAAATAATTCTCGATGAGACAGGAATGGTCCCAACAGAGGGGCATGAGGTTATTAATACTCTAAAAGACTGGATAAAATTATGGGAAACCGGCGAGATAGCAGACAAGAATAACCTGATAATACAGAACAAACGTATCATCGAAGCGATCAAGGATACTGACATATCAGTCCCGAAAGTGAACAAACGGATTGTTGAGAATCAGAAGGATTACCTCTCATACTACCAGAATATCGATCCTGCATCGTTCACGATTGAACCAGACGCAACAATCTGGAATGTGATCTTCAGCAACCTCCATTCAGACAGCCGCAAAAATTCGTGGAGTAAGATTGTCACGACGATTCTCGGGAGTACAGACAACCTTGAGGAGGACATTACCAGGTATTGGGAAGACTCGATTCGAAGCAAAATGCGTATCCAGAGGTGGTTCTGGTTAAACGAGGCTAAAAAACTATCATTTGCATCACCATTCCTGGAAAGACTTGTAAATGAGGTGGACGACCCTGAACAATTACTCGACCATGCATACAACATCGGAATATCCAGTGAGCTCGGCACTCAAAGCCTGAAGGACCGAGCAAAATTGTTAAAGAGATTTAAGAAGCCGCTATTTAACACGGGAATTTTAACTTTTGAACAGAATTATGCAGAATGGAAAGAGCGCCAGGGAGACAATTACAGGAAAATAGTCGAATATACAACAGGGATTTTTCCCTTTGAGCGTCAAGCAATAGTAGAAGTCGTTTCGCTTCTGATGAGAGAGCAATCAGGGTTTCCAAATGAATTGTTCCCGATCATTGAAGAATGCTGGCCGGCGTTTGCAGCATACATCGAACCTACCATTGGAAATGCTCATGAGGAAGAAGTATCAATCAAGGATGACCCACAGGGCTTCGCCAATCAGTATATTGCACAATACATCCGTGCGAAGTTAGTCCATGACACCCCAACAAAATGGCTGGAGGAGATGCAGCATCAGTACTTTGATGAGTGGAAAGATACGCTTGGGGCACTCTCCATCGGGAAAATACCTCAACATAACGATACATCATTTAAGGCCCAGATCGATGCCAACGGATACATTTTCTTAGACGGAGTAGGTTACGAATGGCATAATGTTATAAGGGCTCTTTTTGAGCGGAAAGGGTGGAAGATCGCATCAATCCAGCCGATATTTTCTCAACTTCCAAGCGATACGGCTCACTTCCCGCTCTCAGCTCCTATAAAAGAATACCGAGAATTTGACGGATTAATCCATAAACATTATCAGTACCCCAAAACAATCTTCGAGGAACTTGAGATTCTGGAGAAAATTGTTGAGGAAATCCACCAGTGGCACAAAGACAGACCGATCTGGGTCGTATCAGATCATGGTTCAACAGCATTCGCACGTAAAGGGAGGGCAAGACCTATAAAAGGAGTTAAAAAGGAGCATGGAGGACGTTGTGGAAGATTTAAAGGAGATCACTTGAACGAGGATGGAAGAACTCACTGTGTTCTCGAGGAAACAGGGTCGTATGCAGTCTCTCTGAGTTACGATAACTATGGAGACACATCGCCTCAAGGAGAGGCCCACGGGGGCGCGATGCCTGAAGAAACTCTTGCCCTCGCTCTGCTGATCGCGCCACCTGGAACCGATACGTCTTCAGATCCAATAACCGTAAAGGCAGAAAGCTCCTCATATTCTGCTCTCGATCCTGAGATCGTATTACAGGTTAGTGGGACAGCAGGCATCCAAATTGAGTCAGTAACTATCAGAATAAACAGGGGATTACGAAAACTAATTCCACCAGAGTGGATGGTGAAAAACTCCATCAAAATTCCAATGGCAGTAGTGAACGAGTTAGGCTTTAAGGCAGGCGAGAATACGCTTGATCTCACATTCAATAAAACAATGCAAGCAACCTGCTCTGTAGAGTATGCTTCGGGATCTACAGTTACAGGGTTTGATCAGGTCTTCAAATTATGATGCGAGGCGATCAGAGTATGGAAGAAAAAACACCTGAAACAATGACATTTGATGAGACTAGCGAGCCACGCGAGTACTCGCCTGACGAGTTAGACAAAAAGATCCAGGAGCTATTCCCTGGAGAGTCTGTCAATAAGCGCCTAACGAAGACGGGACTTCTTTCATCTCGTGCCTTACCCTCCTTCGTATCGGACTGGCTGATCTCAAAGTTCTCCTCAGGGAACCAGTTAGATACACTTGCATTGCAGCGCTTCCTCGATAACTACCTCCCCGACAAAAGTAGAGCAGAAGAGATTAAGCATCGCCTGATGTCAGACCGCTCACGGGTAACGATCCTCGCTGATTTTAGAGTTACGCCCAACATCCAGTCTGGAGAAGAGTATCTAGAGATACCAATCTTGGATGTGACAGGAAAAGAGGGCATGGTAGACCCGATCATCCTCGATAAATCACCAGAACTGCTGAACGGTGGCATGTGGGGAGTTGGAGAACTCGTATACAGCCAACCCGAAAGCAAAAAGAAAGACGGGAGAGTTGTTCTTAAGGAATTTACTCCATTCCGCCCGTATCAGGCCAACCTGGATTATTATCGGAAGGCTCGTTCCAGATTTTCATCAACGATCGAATGGATCGATTTCCTTCTGAAGAACATGGAGTATGATCCCCACAGTTTTGAGGATACATCTCAGAAGATGAGGATGATATCGCGGCTTCTGCCATTTGTCCAACCAAGGGTGAATATTATTGAACTCGCCCCAAAAGGAACCGGGAAATCCTATGTCTTCGGAAGGTTGAGCAAATACGGCTGGCTGATCAGCGGCGGTTCAGTGAGCAGAGCTCAGTTATTCTACGACATCAGCAAAAAGCGCCGGGGCCTTATCACACGGTTCGACTATGTGGCCCTTGATGAAATACAGTCGATAAAGTTCGGCAGCAACCCAGAAGAAGTGATTGGTGCCTTACAGGGTTATCTGGAGTCGGGGGCATATAACGTAGCCTCGTACAACGCACAGGCAGATGCAGGTTTTGTAATACTCGGAAATATTCCCATTTCGGAGAGAGGACGGCCAATAAGTAACAGATATTTTGACTCCTTGCCGAACTTCATGCAGAAAGGGGCATTCCTCGATCGGTTCCATGGATTTATCGAAGGATGGAAGTTGCCCAGGATTAAGGTGGGGAGCATAGGAAAGGGATACGCGCTCAACTCGGAGTTCTTCTCTGAGGTAATGCATGGGCTTAGAAGTGACACAACTCCTGCTGCGGTTGTTGATGCGTATCTCGATGTACCCAAGGACGCTGATAAACGAGATGTTACGGCAGTAACCCGAATTGCGTCAGGGTTCTTGAAACTGTTGTACCCACAGGTGCGTTCAGTGGGTGAGATTAGCGCGAGTGATTTTGAAACGTATTGCTTTGAACCGGCGCTAAAGATGCGGACAATCATCAGAGAACAGTTGCACAGGTTAGATGAAGAATTTCCAGAAGATATGCCAGAAGTTGTAGTTAAAAGGGTATAGAAACCAACCGCATTGATGAGGCCGACTGCGGTCTCAAAACAATTTTTAGATCAGGATGGTCCAGGTGCAATTTTAAATTGGATATCCTCTTCCTTGTAACCAAACATTTTTATTAGTTCTATAGCATTCTTTCTCAGTTTCGTTGAGCTAAGATTCGATTCTAGAAACACATCTGATCTAGGTATCTCTTTTGGAATTCTGAGAAGGTTTTGGTCTTTTGCAAAATAAGGACGTTTTGCACCCCTTAATATCAAGACCTGGTCAAATACATCGGAGTGTTCGTTGTACAGTATTTCGCATATTTTCATATAGAAATCAATCCATGTATCAGCGGTATAATCTTTACCCACAAACGTGAAGCCTAAAATTATCTCGTAAGGACATCGCCCTTTCCTAATACTTCCTGAAGGATGCTTGATGTCAGTTCTTATTGCTTTTCTTACCGTCTTCTTGCGTCGTGGAGAGGAGGCAGTTACTTTCAAAAGTGGCTCAAGTTGCTCCTGAAATTGAGCAAACGTCGATGAAAGATACAGTAGAGTCTCCTTAGCGCTTTCCATTCTGCTTATATCAATTTTGAGATCTTTCTGCATACGATACAGGTCGTCAGGAACAGGAATTTTCTTCGATTCTAACTGAGTTACTGAATCATTAATAGTATCGAGATTCTCTCGCTTTTCTTCCAGATTATTATTGAGTAATATAGGATAGAGAGAATCAATGACTTCCTGGAGTCTATTTATCGAAATAAGGTAATTATCATCCATAGTATACTCTATAATGCATAGAACAAGGTGACTAAATACCTTTTCACCATAACAGTAGAATAACTGGAAGGAACATAGAGTTGGACTGTTTTGAGGACATCTACCAGATATGGCATGTAAAAACATCGGCACGGATGGGGAATCTTACGCCAGCATTGATGCAGTAATGCAGCCCTAAATGGTTTTAAGATTAAGGGGAGGATGTATCAATTTCAAATCGGATGTCTTCTTCGCTGTACCCAAACAATTCAATTAATTTTAGAGTATTTTTCTTCAATCTTGTCGCACTAAAGTTCGCTTCCAGGAACACATCCGTTCCCGGAATTCTTTTTGCCATCCGGAGATCCTTTGAATTCTTTGAGAAGTATGATCGTGAAGCGCCTTTTAATGTATAAATGCGATTGAAAACCTTTGAATGCTTTTTGTACATTAATTCCGCTACTTTGGTATAAAGATCGATCCAGGTATCGACTTCATATGATTCACCCGCAAATGTGAAACCCCTGATCTTCGTATGAGCATACTCCTCGCTAGAACTTTCTGAAATATCCTTGATTCTCTCTTTCACAGGTGTTCTCACCTTTTTCTCAGAACGCGGTTGTAGTGAAGCAGCGGCTTTCAATAACGGTTCAAGCTGTGACTGAAACTGAGCAAACGTCGATGAAAGATATAACAGAGTATCTTTAGCGCCTGCTATCCCGCTAATCTCAATTTTGAGGTTTTTCTGCATCTGATATAAATCATCAGGAACAGGAATATCTTTTAATTCAAATTGGGTTATCGAATTGGTGATAACATCGAGTTTTTCTTGTTTTTCCTTAAGATCGCTGTTAAGTAACATCGGATAGAGAGAATCTATGATACTCTGGAGTTTATTAACCGAAATCAGGCAATCATCATCCATTGTACGCCCAATGATGCGTAGTGCAAGATGATTTAAAAACTTTTCACCATAAAGCGAAGCAACTGAGAAGGAGAATAGAATCTATCTTGAAGGCATCTACCCCAATAAATGTGCGAGAAGGGTAATCATGAAGAATAAAAACATATGGCCCCCATAGTCAACCGGTTCTTCCTCTCCCGCGACCTCTGCACGGTCTTCGAGCACCTCGCCGAAAAGTGCGCCTACCTCATCCACGTCCGGGGGTACGCGGCATGGACCCCCTGACCTGCCCGTTCTGCAACCCCGCAGAAGACGAGATCATCCTCGCAAACGACCTCTGCTACGCCCGCTATGATAAATACCCGGTCAGCCCCGGCCACCTCCTCCTCATCCCCTTCCGCCACGTCGCGAGCCTCTTCGACGCGACCGACGCGGAAGAGATCGCCCTCCTCGCCCTCGTCCGGGAGGCAAAAACCCTCCTCGACGAACACTTCCATCCCGACGGCTACAACATCGGCGTGAACGTGCGAGCAGCCGCCGGCCAGACGGTGATGCACCTCCACGTCCACGTCATCCCCCGCTACGCTGGCGACGTGGACGACCCCCGGGGCGGGGTGCGGGGGGCGATCCCGGAGAAGAGGGTGTATTGAGGATGCCCCGACCGATGTACGCCGGACGGCCAAGTCTACCGGGGCGACGCAGGGACTGCTCTCATCTTCACGTCGGGGAAGGTGATCCTCGCCGGGTTCAAAGACCCGGACTCGATGGAGGCGTTCACCTCCGGGCTGAAGGCAACGATCAAGACCGCTGCATAGTCCTCGCGTAGACCCGGGGTAGAGGCACCATGCCGTCGATCGCCGTGGCGATTGGACGTCAGGAAGCACCCTGCAATCGCCGATGACCGCACTGAACTGGTTCCTGATCTCGGCAGCGGGGTTCCGTTCATGCCTGGAGTGCCGGTGCCTTCTCGTTCCCGAGAATGGAACGCCGCCGCTTTCCGGCGCAGACGACTCCCCGTCGTTTGTGCCACAGGCGGTGGCACTATTTCAACTCCGCCTGGTACCAGTACTCGCGGAAAAGATGGACATCTGCCCGGTGTTCCACCCTGGGACCCCCTTCACCACCGGTAGCGGGGGAAGAACGGTCTCCACCGACCAGCCGGGGTGCAGCAGCGCCTCCGTATGGGCGCAGTCGGCGATCCGGTAGAGGTCGAGCTCACCCTTTCATCCAGCCGGCCCGAAACGACCACCGGCCGTTCGCGACTCGATCCAGCATCGCCCGGTATATCCCGCCTGGGTCGCCGCGAACCTCGTAGCCGATCCTGCCGGGAGCGTGGGGATCGTCGCCCTCGCCCGGGACGACGATCGCGGCTCCCTCTCGTGCGAGAGTTATCGTCCAGTGTGCCAGAGACGATCGTGGTGCCGGCGGCAGACCACCGTCACTCCACGTTCTCCGTCAGG
>Ga0123335_1003299_pt1 | contig 22730 bp, 23 predicted proteins | sample BiotimSIPDNA_2_FD_89707 | JGI IMG/M metagenome (GOLD analysis project Ga0123335, IMG submission 89707) | Anaerobic biogas reactor microbial communites from Washington, USA - Biogas_R2 time_0 SIP DNA | ecosystem: Engineered > Bioreactor > Anaerobic > Unclassified | place: Washington, USA...
CACCCATTCCGGAAAACATTAAAAACCTGCCGGAAATTGGCCGGAATGGGTGCCGAATACCGCCGGAATCACCTGCCGGATAATTTCCGGAATCAGTGCCGAATAAAACCGGATTATGCAATTAATGGACACACCCAGGTAAAAATGCTGAAAATAGCCCGTAGAAATGCGATTGTGTGGGTTTGGCTATTTATAGGGGGGAGGGGTATTTTTAAACGGCAGGCTTTGTTTGCGTTAATTTTTCGCTATTCTTTAACAGCAATCGGCATATATCGCAGTCAAATTCATCATTCTGAATAACAATAGCATCTTCTTGTTTTAGTCACGACCAATCGTAAAGTAGATCGTTGTTCCTTTCCCTTCTTCACTATATGCCCATACTTCTCCACCATGTTTTTCAATTATGGTTTTCACCATTGCTAAACCTGTTCCCGTGCCTTCGTATTCTTTATCTGAATGAAGTCTTTGGAACATACCGAAAAGTTTACTTACATATTTCATGTCAAATCCTACGCCATTATCTTCTATAAAGTATGCTTTTTTGCCATCCAAATTCTTTAGACCGAAATTAATTTTTGCGGGTTTTTCATTACGAGTAAACTTGAAAGAATTTGTTAATATGTTTGTAAGTGCAATCAACATCAACGAAGGCTCTACAGTATCCATCATGTTTTGCTGAATGTTTATTTCTATTTCACGGTCAGGATCAGACGATTTCAAATCAGCAATAATCCTTTCAGCAATATCAGTAAGGCACAGATAGTATCTCTTGAGGGAAGCCCTTGTGATACCTGCCAATTGAGATAACCCGACAATCATCGATTCCATATTATCAGCATTATGAACGATTCTCTCCAAATGCTCTTTTATATTTTCTTTCGATATAGTTTCATACTCTTCCAAAATGATCTTTGTAAAGCCTGCAATTGCCCTTACAGGAGCACGCAAGTCATGAGCAAGGGCATGTCCATACCTTTCAAGTTCAGCGTTTGCAGTACGCAGGGATTCGTTTAGTTCAAGAATTGAGTCTGTCCATCGCTTTCTATCAGTAATATCCTGCATCGCCAATAGAATTATATTCATTGCAAAGAAATGTTCTCCATGCACTTCTCTTGCATTTAAAAGGAATGTTCGTTTCCCTTTATTTGGAAAATTGCAGGTTAGTTCAAAATTGGCAAATGTCGTTTTTTTGGGTAATATCTTGTCCAATAGTTCTTTAAATTTTTCATCGCTAAAGCAACTTGCTATTTCAAAAATATTTTTACCCAATGCTTCGCTAAGGCTTATTGAAAAAATATCATAGAAAGCATTATTTGCTGAAAGCACCTTACATTTTTTGTCCAAGACTACAAGCGGTTCATTAATTGTATCAAAAATGGCAGTCCTGAAAGTCTCCAATATTGAGTTATATTCCATCATAGGGAATTGTTCTCTTTGTAGAAGGAACTATTAAAATACTTATAAATAGACAGGAAGAAGCAAGAATCATGCCAAATATTATTAAAAGAAATCATTATAGTTTGTGCTATTCTAATATAGGTTAGATTAATTAAGGGAATATGTTAATGAAAAAGTCATACTGCACGCCCCAAGTCTACCATATCCCAATCAAGACCTTTGCCAAAAGCGCTGAAATCCTTTAATTCTTGCACATTTTTGTTCGATATATTAATTTGTGGGGCTACCAACTAAAAACCCTTCAAAATCGCTTAAAAATGCCAAAACAAGCAGATTTGAGGGGTTTTTTATTTTCCCCTCATTTTCCCCTCATTTTCCCCAAATACTACCAAATACTACCTATTTATTTCAAAGTGTGAAGCGACTTTTCTCCTTTTTTATTTCCTAAACCAGCCCACAAGATAAGAGCTATCCATAAAAGTCCAGTCCAGCCGGCAAACAAATTCAAAAGTGTATTTCGTGGTTAAACTCATAAACCTGAAAAATCTCATGTGCCACATTGGCGGTACATCTGCGATTTCTGAAAGCCTTTATGCAAGGGATAAGTGCAATTGGCCCTGATCCGGGTGCATAAGTCAGGTTATAAATAAGTCCTTTCATGTTGGCCTGTAATATTCTCACACTGACAACCTTCAATATCTCATGATGTCAACAGATTCGAATCAGATGCATTAATCATGAGCCACCCGGCAATCCGGTACCCTCATTCAGGATCTCGATATAACCGGCATAACTGAAAATCCTGTTACGCTTTCTGGCAGTGATCTCCCGCACAATTCCAAGCTGTACAAGATGCCCGAGTGCCTTGTTGACAGTCGCCGGAGTGATCCCGCTCTTCTCCACCAACCACTTGGAAGTGGCAACAGGATGCTCCATCATAATCCGGTGAATGTTCATTGTTGAAGCTGCCGCTCTTCCAAGCCCGCTTACTTTGCGCTTATCGGTTTCAGATAGATAATGGAGCTTTTGTGCCGTCTCCATCGCCTGGGTTGCCACTGAAATTACAGCTTCGGCAAAGAAGTCAAGCCAGGCTTCCCAGTCTCCCATAGTACGGATTCTGCCCAGCAGCTCATAGTAATACTGCCGGTGCGTTTTAAAATAAAGACTAAGGTAAAGCATCGGCTCTTTAAGAATCTTCCGTTCGCAAAGCAGTAACGTAATAAGCAGCCGCCCCAAACGTCCATTTCCATCAAGAAACGGATGGATGGTTTCGAACTGAACATGCATTAAAGCAGCTTTAAGCAGCACGGGTGTCGGCTCCGGCATATCATGCAGAAACGATTCAAATTTACCCATGCACTCCATCAGATCTTCCACTGGAGGAGGAACAAACACCGCATTGCCCGGTCTGGTTCCCCCTATCCAGTTTTGTGACTTCCGGAATTCACCGGGAGTACAGGTACTGCCGCGCCCTTTGGAGAGCAGCACGCCATGTATCTCTTTAATCAATCTCAACGAGAGAGGCAGACCACCTTCCAGCAGATGAAGCCCGTGGTACAGTGCCGCAACATAGTTACTCACTTCTTGTACATCATCCACAGGAACACCCGGTTCCTCATCCATCTCGAACAGAAGTAGATCGGAAATAGATGATTGCGTTCCTTCAATCATTGAGGAGAGTACCACCTCTTTCCTGACATACATATAAACAAAAAGGGTGGCATCCGGAAGGAGCTTTGACACACTGTCCAGCCTTCCAAGTGCCAGGTGTGCCTGATCGAACTTGTCATGCAGCTCTGATGTCCACTCAATCGGGGGCGCCGGTGGAAGCGGTGCCGGGATGAAAGCCTTAACCGACTCCCCGACTGTCGAAATTGTTTTGTAATGTCCTTGCAGATCTCGTTGCATCTGGCCCTCTATCTTAAAATAAGAAATGCTTTTATTTTACGATAAGTCGATATTCTAAAATAACAACATCCATTATTTTAGGCAAGGCCTATTTTCGCGATGCCGTAGCTGATAGATCTATCAGTAAATCTGCAAAAAGTTTTCAACATTCTAAATGAACTGAAGACGTCGTCATTTTATTCCCTTTCAAAAAATACCTTGCAAACTGTATCAATTAGTGTTATGTTTACTGTTATGATTAAACCAGACATATTCAACATCGATACTCTGGCCGAAAAGGCCGGTGTCAGCCGCAGGACGATTCATTACTACCTTCAACGGGGGCTGCTCATGCCGCCTTGCGGGGAAGGCAGAGGGTGCCACTACACCAGTGAGCACCTCACCCGAATCAAGGAACTTCAACAACTCTCGGCACAGGGTGTCCCCCTGGCCAGGATAAAGGAATACTTTGAGCATGGTGCAGATCTTTTTAAGATGTCCGCATCTATTGAACCGCCGCCTCAATCGACCACAGGCCCGGATATCTGGGAACGGTTTAGAATAGCCGAAGGTATTGAGGTACATATCAGAACAAACCGGCTGACGGAACGTGACAAGCGGGAACTGTTAAAAAAACTCGCGGCCACGGTAAAGAAACAGCTTTCACTTGAACCGAAAGAGGCTAAATCATGATTGAAACAGGATTGTTCTATTCAAGAAAAAAGAAAAAATTATCGGTTCCGTTGAAAAATGTTTCTTACGAAATCAGGATGGCCGGTATCTGCAGTGAAATTTCCATGAATCAGACCTTTGTAAATACATCGCAGTCATCGGTAGAAGCGGTCTATGTATTCCCGAAGGACGAAAGTTCAGTGCTCACCGAATTCTCATTTGAAACAGAGGGAAGACGGTTTAAAACATCAGTCGCGGAAAAAGACGAAGCTTTTAAAAAGTATGATGATGCCATTAAAAAAGGTAATGGCGCGGCACTCCTCGATGAGGTGACCCGGGACCTGGTGCAGATATCGATCGGCAACCTCAAACCCGGCCAGAAAATAGTTTTTACGATTGTCTGGGCACAGGAACTGCAGATAGTGGATGGCGCATTCCGGCTGTTTTTTCCGCTGACCCGCTTTCCACGCTATCAGCGGGTGGATGGTGATCCACTGCAGGCTGATATTCAAAATGCGGGAATGGCAGAATCAATCCCCTACTCCATGGACCTTACTGTCGCATGGGAAAACTCGCTCATTAAAAATCTTTCCTCAAAAACCCATTCAAAATGGAGCTCGCCAAAAGCCTCTGAATCAAACCCGAATTTCACCGCGATGAGTATGAAGGAAGGCACTGCGGGCTTTACCCGTGATCTCGAATTAATCGGTGAACCTGTTTCCAAAACAGCGAACAGCGCCTGGCTGGCTCGGCATGATAACAAATCCGTAATTCTCTATTCCCGTTTTATTCCGGAGCTTGAGAGCTGGCCAGTCTCAAAAAACAAGGAGATCGTTTTTCTACTCGATTGTTCGGGCTCCATGGAGGGTGACCCCATCAACCACGCCAGAAAAGCTTTGGAACTTTGCCTGCGAAGCATTTCTGACGGTGATACTTTCTCGTTTGTACTTTTCGGCTCCCAATACAAAATCATTCGGGATAAAGAGAATAAGCCCTTTGAGTACAATGATAAAAACTTCGAGCACGCAATTAAGCTTATCAGCACATTCGATGCCTTGATGGGCGGAACAGAACTCTACCATGCGATAAAAGACGTTCTGGGTAATTGCACGGGTACCAGTCAGGAATGGGTACTTCTGACCGATGGGGGCGTCAGTGATCCCGAAAAAGTAATACAGCTTGTCGCCAAAGCTAAAAACAAACCGCGGGTCTTTACCTTCGGTATCGGCCACGGGGCAAGCAGTTCCCTGCTCAAGGGAATCGCCAGAGTAAGCGGCGGTTCCTGCGAAATGATTACTGATGAAAACAGTATCGGTGAATCCGTGCTGCGCAATTTCGCCCGTATCGACCAGCCGCGGTTCTCCGATATACGGCTTGACACTTCAGATCAGGAATACGATACTGCAGAACCTTTTAATCCTGTTTTTGAAGGCGACAGCTGGAATACCCTCGCTCTATTGAAACCGTCAAAGACACTCCCCAAAATCATAACGCTGAATGCAACGGTTGACGGTAAAAAGATATCATGGAAAGCGCCGGTGATTGATCTCGGAAAATGGAATACTCCGGGCTGTTTGTGGGCCTCAAAGAAAATCAGGCACCTTGAGGATTACATGCCGGAAAGTGGAAGCAATCAGGAGGAGCGGAAGATCAAAGCGCAGAAAAGTGAAGCCCTCAAAATCGCTCTTGATTTTAAAATCCTGAGCAGCCGGACCAGTCTTGTGGGAATTGAAGAACGCAAGGAAGGTGAGAAATGGCTGGGAAAGCCGGAGTACACCATTGTTCCCTCGCTCATTGCCGGAGATCGAATAATGGAATGCTGGGAAGAACCAATGTTTTTCCTGAAAACACGCTCAAAGAGCAGCTCTCCTCGTGTTTATGTAAGTAAAAGATCGGTTTTAGCACTATATGAAGATGATATGGTTATGCCGGCGTTTCTACGGAAAAAAATGGTTGTCAGTGAATCTCCTTGTGCCGAGCTACCTTGCCCGGAGAGTCATGCGCGGACTGCCCGAAAAATCAAAAAGGCAGAACCGGAACAGCCCTGGTATTTAAAACTGGTGGAAGGTATGTCAAGGAACGGCCTATTCTCTTATGTTGATGCAATAAAGCTTCTCGATATAAGGTTTTCAAACATAAAAGAGCTTTTTCAAACCCTATGCGAAGATTCTGTAAATCCAATATCACATGATATCATAGCCACGCTTATCGCTGTCAAAGCGCTTGAATCGGATGAAAAGGTCAAATCAGTCTGCGCAAAGGCCATCAAAAAAGCCCGGGCAGCACTTGTGAGGGAGGGCGTTGACATGAGTGTATTGGATGGAATTTCACTGAAGGCGGGGCCATTGCCCCTTTTTACATTGTAACTCTGTGGTTAATCTCTCTCTCTTCCCTATTCCGCCCTACCCAAGGAACGAACAGCAGCGGGTCGGCAGTAAGATGGACGGCTTTAATAGTTCTTTAACGTCGCTAAGATTCTAAGAATATGCCATTGTTTGTGTCAGCTTAACTTTACCCGGGCCATTGATTGCAATTTGAGAATCGCGGGTAATTCGGGATTTATGCGTAAGGCTTTTTCACAATACTCAAGCACCGCAGAATAGTTATCCAATTCGAATGATACATTTGCAGATTCAATCAGTGCCTCAACACGGTAGGGATTAAGCTGCAGGCTTTTCTGTAAATGACTGATTGCAGAGGAATGGTCTCCCATGACCCGGTTCACAGTGCCAAGATGATAAAATGCCCTGCTGTTATCAGGTTCATTTTCTGTGGCAGCTGTGAAATCAACAAGCGCCATCTCGTAGTGTTTTTGACAGAAATATGCGATTCCACGATGGATCAGTACAATAGTTCTGAGTCGTTTTTCTATGGATGATTGTAATATTCTGGTATAAAGTTCGATAGCAGTCATGTAGTTTTTTTGATTATGAGCATGAAGAGCCTCAACAAGCAGATCACCAAGGTTTCGGATGTTTGTTTCTTCTGAGATTGTTTCACATTCATTTTCCGAAGTCTCATTAATTGTTTTCTCATTATAATTACTATCATCAATCGGGGCAGGATGTTCTGCAGTGAAGGACTGGCGTCTTTTACGAAGTTCTTTGTGGAGATTACGCTGATAGTCGCGTATTTCCTGGAATGTGATATCAGAAAGCGTAAGTGTGGCGTTGATTGCGGCTAATTTCCGTCTCAAAGGTGTATCAAGCGGAGCGATATGGCTTTTGTAAATTAATTCATGTTCTACTTCAGCCCAGGCATCCTGAAGAATCGTGTTGATCTGAACTTCAACAGTATCGATATCCAGAAGTGGTATGAGTTTACGGATCCGCTCGGGAATTTCCAGCACCAGATGGGTGCAGTTGTATCCGAATTCACCGATAGAGTGGTTTTCACCTTTACGATCCACATCGTGTACGACATACGCCGAACGCAGTTTCTCCTCTGCCCTGGTTGTGTCCTCAAGAAACGGGCACACTACACGAAATGCCAGAATATCGTGAATAGGCTCCACCTGCCCGGTCTTTCTCTTCTTTTCCAGTCGTTTAAGGATTTTTTCGAAATAGCTTTCGAATGACTTAATGCGGCCTTTTACGGTCACATGGGCCTCAAGAGTATCAATTCTGGCCTGAATGTCATTTGATATCTCTGAAACAGCAGTCTGATAGTGGGGATAATTTGCCTCATAGGAGGCTTCAAGTTTTTTGCGCTCGGGATAAGAATCAATATACATGAAATGGCCTCCAGATTGACGGTCCCTGTACAGTCAAGTACTACCGCCACAGGCGGTAGTACTTGACTGAGCGGCAAAGCCGCGAAAGCAAGAAGGCACGATAGTGCCTTAACGAGACATCTGGCTGCACTGGCAGATCCAGTGGTTTCCTTAAAGCCAGAAATCAAACTATAATTTATTACAAACAATCCTAAAAATCCAGTTTACCTAAATTTCCACAGATCACCGATAATTTCGATAAGGACAGTTCTGTTATAAATAGTGTCGGTTAACAATCGCAGTCGTTTTAGAAAACGGGATGGGTCTCTTCTTCCTGTTGCATGGCAGCCGGACCAAAGTTCATAATAAGGAATAATGGGCCTTGATATATGAGTTCTGATAAATATTATATGCATTTTCGACAGCAAAGTATTTACATATCAGAAACGACGCAGATTGTTGGATCGTAGTAAAGACCTATGCACACCGGGTTGCGTTTAATCCTCCTTACATTTTCGAAATATCCTTTCCCGTTTTTGATATAATAATCCACCCAGTATTCCTCTCACCATTTCAAAGTTTTGAAAAGATGCATCGAAGCAGCCAAAGTGACTCTTTCTGGCAAACAGGTTAAAATTGTACCGCTCAATAACAAACGGTAGAGGCTAATATTCAGGTAGTACCAGATTGTTGCGGTGATGTGATGGAAATGAATAAAAGTCCCGATAATGGGTTGCTTTTTTTTACAGCTTTCGTTGAATTGCAATTCGTTCATACGAACTTCCTTATCATCTTTAAAAAAACCTTCCTGTCCTTTGGATCCTGATGTGCCTATTGCTCAGGTGAGGCCATTTGTTTTTCAGGACCTCGGGCTTCAGAAACTTGCGTCGGCAAAGCTTCGGAGGGAGTTTATTATGTCGTTCCGAAGAAAAAAGGTTCGCCAGTAATTATTTCCTTGCGGGAGGACGAGAAGGTGTTATGGAAAACTAAAAATCATTAGAAAATGGGACTTGCTTTAACTGCTCTGTTTCTGAAACCAGGTTGTATTAGCACTTTGGGGTAAGTGATATTTTCACTGAGGGAACGGTTATTATCGGGTCAACCATTCACCTCCGGCTCGCCCCGGCGATACCGTCTTTGATGAATCTGATGAAAACGTCAGGATCGATGTTTTTTCCGCTTACCACAGAATTGAAAAGAAAACCGATGAGACTTGCCAGGATGATATCTGCATTATCCGGACTCAGCGGCAGATCGAAGAGCCTGGAAAGTCCCTTCTGAATTGTAGCACTCCACTCACTGAAAAGATTTTTGAACTTCACCTTCAGCTCACCGTTTCCAGTAGCACCCTCCATCATGAGATGGATAAGAATTCCGTTGTTGCCAAGGACCAGTATTTCAGTGATGAGTTCCCGGAGGGCACGATCGTTTTTTTTCCCCTTTTTAGCACCAGCGGCCAAGTCGAGAAATTGACGGGACCATTTAGAAGCCTGACGTTCTGCGAGATCGAAGAGAAGATCCGCTTTGCTGCGGTAGTAGTAGTGAAGGGTTCCTTTGGCAATGTCGGCAGCCCGGGCAATTGTTGAAAGGCTCGCTGCGACAACACCCTCTTCACGGATGATCCGCGCGGCCGCCTCGAGGATCTTATCCCGGTTTGTAGCAGGTACGGCTGGATTTGTCTCACCCTGGTGTTCTTTATTCTGTTCCATGTGATGACTCCTTCAGCCTGATAAAGATTACCGTGCCCAATTGAAAACTGCATTAAGATAAATTCTGCTCTGCGGGAAGAAGAGACCGATCTTATTATCGTATATATTGCGGATTTCATTGTTTTTTGATGAAAATGCCGCATAATAACCCGAAAAACCCAGATCCATCTCAACAGCATCAGCCGGTTTCCACGATAGTTCGGCGGTACCGATGATATCCCCTATCCGTTTCCCTTCAGTATCATCGTACCCAAAAGGATACAGGTAGACAGCTTCAATCGATGGCGTGAGATTTCCATCAAACAACGACCACTCAGACCTCAGAGCAGCACCGCAGAGAAGCGCTTCGGTGACATATGCAAGCCGGTTGGAAAAGAGGCGGTAGTAATATTTTTCCATGGCATCTCGACTCGATAACTGTGCCAGACCGGGTGTTCCTCCCTGGTAATCATCTGAAAAACGATCATCGTAATCGACAATATATCTTCCGATCTGCTGGATGTTAAGGTAGTGTTCATCAGAACTGCCATAGGAGAAATCGAGTCCCAAAGTCCAGTCAAAAGATGAGTTGCGCACCTGCCAGGAGCTGTTGTCTGTATCTTCAGTAAGTGAATAGCATCCTTCAAACCAGACACCGAAACGGTCGATAACTGTTTTTGCATCGAGTCCCATGCGATGAATACGTCCACGCCGGAGAGTAAGGTTTTTTAGCGACCAGAACTCCGAAGGCACCGCGCTGAGGGCCCCGCTGGGAATAGATGGATCGATTTTTGTTGTGGCGTCAAGCGGAGAGTAGGGCTCCAGCTCGATTTCGGGTGTGAAGTACTGGTCCATATCGTAAAGGTAACTGGCCGAAACATCGAAGGTGCCGCCGCTGAATTTTACCCTGCCACCGGCCAGAAACGAACTCGGGTCAAGATCGGGATCATCGATCCTCACTTCACCAGTTGACATTACAGATTCGATTTCAGGCACGGGACTTCCAGACACAAGGTTAAGTGATGAAAGACGCACACGACGGAATGGCGACTCTGAAGCGAGCTTTTCGGATACCCCGACAGGAAAAAGGTCCGGTTCCTCAAATGGCACATACACAGCCTGCAGCGATAGCCGTTCTGTCAGGTAAAGACGCATTGAAGCGGAGAAAATAGCGAGTTTTTCTGCATTGGGACCAGTAGTGTAATCCCGTGGGTTGATATTGTCGGTCGGGTTGAGTTTGTCTGCTACCCCCCAGGAAAAATACTGGTAACCGAGTGTCCCGCTGAATAATCCCTTTTGGAGTGTTACACTGTTTTCAAGAGGAAACCATGTAAACCGCTGCTGCTGTGACCCCGAGAGCATAAGATGCGACTTGACACGCAAACCCGCATGCAGAGTGATATCCGAACGGTCGACCTGGAGTTCAAGATCGGTTTCAGCACGTGGTTCCTTCATTTCTCCGTCGAAATCAAAGTGCTGACTCGCTGCAGGTATAGACAAGAGCACCCGGTGTTCGCCCGAAAAAGTGACGCTCTCATCCTGGCCCAGGATAGCCGTGGAAAGAAGAAGAGTGATTGAAAGGGGTACGAAAATGGTTTTCATTACCGGATCTCCTTGATGTCAGATTGATTTCCGAAAGGCCGTTGATACAACGGGACCACCCTCTCGCGGTCCCGTACTTCGCTTGATGCTCCAGCCGGTTTGAACGGGGTCATTTTGCTTCAAGATGCTGCATGGTAAAGAACTTCCCATCGATTTTTCCATTTACTTCCACATTATTGAGCACAAGGTCGGTCGACGTGTTATCGGCGACATTTGTCATGCGTACCTTGACAGGAATAATGCATCCATCATAGACACCAGTTTCCAGTACCGACAGTGTCTTGATATGACCACCGGTCGCGCGGTCGTAAAGTTTAAGCTGGTAGACAAAGGAATCTGCGACATCAGCCCAGGCTTCTGCGTGAGAATAGGGTGCCGATTCGTCTTTTGATGTCATCTTTACAACATTGCAGGAACGTTCGCCGAGCTTTTCATCACGCAGATAGGTGTAGGTGTAATCATCAAAATCGCGATCTTCCATATCGTAAAAGGAAAAGTCACTTCCCACAAACCTGCCTTTTTTTCCCGATGATGCAATTAGTCTGACCTTCTTGAGCGCAGGCAGGTAGATGCGCTGTTCGTTGGAACCGTTGTCAAGAGGCACGCTCAGGAAGCGGGTTCCTTTGACGTCTGCAGGGGCCGAGAACTCAATGAAAGATGCGGTTCCTTTGCTGTCCTTCCGTTCATACATCTCCAGTGTACGGCCCCTGGTTGCACCTTTTTTATCGGTGAGTGTCATGGTCGCTGATGAACGGACAGTAGAGGGATCCTTTAGTCCGAAGTAAGAGCGGGCAATCGTTTCACCACGCTCATCAGCATTGGCAGAAGATAATACTGCAGCAAGTGAAAGGGTACCGAATGTAATTGCTTTGACAAGTTTGTTCATATGTCCCTCCTGTTCGGTTTACCTGCCGGAAAGTATCGGCAATTATTAAATGTTATGATTTCACACGTAAAAGAAATTCCGGTTTGAAACGATCAAATATTACCGGCAGCAGTGTCAGCGACACAAGCGCCGAGGTACCCATAGAGAGAAAAATCAGCGCTCCAAGATAGTTGAGCGGTTTGAAATTAGAAAACAGGATGATCGCGAATCCCAGTGCTACTGAGGATGCGTTAAAAATAATGGCTCGTCCACATGATCGGGTAGCTCTGGCCGACACACCTTCCCACTGGTTACCGTTTGCCCGCAGCTCCCTGCTATAGGCACTCATATAATGAATAATGTAGTCGATTCCGATTCCGATTGCGATAGATGAAACCATGGCTGTGGCTATATCTAAACGGATATTAAGAATGCCCATTACGCCAAAGTTGATAAGAAGAGGTATTGCAAGGCAGACTGCACCGTAAAGACCTGCCCATATTGAACCATATGCCAGCGCAATAAGGCCAAATACAATGATGACTGACGAGAGAATGCTGTAGATCTGACTGGTGACAATAAGCCGGTTCACCTCAATTTCAGCATCAGCGGTACCGGCCATTTCGAAGGTATAACCTTCAGGGAGGTTTTGTCCGAACCATTCCGTAACGCTGCGCTGAATTAACTTGAGCGAATCAACCTCGTTGGTGTTCATCTGCAGGAGAATGCGGGCGATCTTTGGTTCGATCCCGTCGTCTGCAAACTGTTTGATATCACCGGTAAAAAGCATCAGGTATTGCGAAATGAGCTGACGGAGCCCCTCATCACCGTCAAGGCCGTATTTTACAGGATCAGTTGGTATCTCGTTCCATTTTGCTGAAGAATCAGCTTGTTGCTCTTCTATATGCATGACATCATTGATGCGCTTGACAATATCGACCAGAGAACCTGTCTTTTTGACATTCGGATGTCTGGATTTAAGAAATATGCCAAATTCGTCGATTTTCTTTAGGATCAGAGGATGTGCGAGATCTCCGGCTTCTTTACCGCGGATAACCACATCAAGAGAGCTCGTTCCGTTCGTATGGCCTTGAAGCCAGGTGTTTGCCTGCCAGACAGAGCTATTCTCCTTGAAAAAATTGATGATTGCATTGCCCACGTGCACTCTTGAGGTACCGGCAATAGCAATTATAACAATGATAAACGTGACCGCAAATGTGGTTTTAGGATAACGGGTAACCTTTATGAATAAATTTACGATCGGATCAATCAGCGGATTGGAGGTGTCTTTTTTCATCTCTCTGGCATTTTTCTCATGCGAAAAGTGCAGCAGCGATGGTATCAGAGCGATAGATACGACGAAGGCAGCTAATACGCCTACAAAAGTGAATATACCGAAATCACGTACAGGAGTAATGGAAGAAGTGGCAAGCGAACCGAATCCGGCCATTGTGGTAAGAGCCGCCAGCATTACCGCCTTGCCAACACTATCCATTGTTGCGCCAAGCAGATGCTCGTGCTCTGTTTCAGAAAGGCTTCTTGACAGAGCCGTGTATTGTGCCGCGTGTCGGTCGTAATAATGTGCCAGGATATGAATACCGTAGGCACTGCCCACTGCAACAAGAAGCACTGGAATCACCGTGGCAATGAGAGTCATTTGTATACCGACAAGTGACATCAGCCCCAGCGACCAGATAATGGAAATGAGCACTGTAAGCATCGGAAGAATAATACCGCCAGCTCTTCTGAATGATACCCACAATGTCAAGAGCACCGTGATAATTACAAATGGAATCAGGCGCACAAGGTCGCTTGTCATGTTCTTTCCAACGAGAATAAAGATCGAAGGCGAACCAGCAACCTGAAAATCGAACTTGTCGCGGTAGCGACTGGTAATGTTCATTGCTTCATGATATATTGCCTCATCGCGCTTCATGGAATTGCTTTTAAGGCGTACGAGGATCAGCGATGTTTTGTAATCATCGGTATAGAGCGTGTTTTTGTAAATATCCCAGTTCCTGAGACGGTTGAGAATCTCCTGCTCCTGTTGGGGATTGACGGGAACATCGGCCGCGATCGGGACCGTTTCGACGCCTCCTTCGACACCCTCCACGTAATCGGTGGTGGTAAGAGCCATCACGCCTTCGACCGAGTCTATTGCCTGAAGCGAATCGGTGATAGCTTTGAGAGCTGCTACATTTTCGGCCGAATAGATAAACCCCTCCTTGACTGTGGCGGCGATGATGATACCATCGCTTTTGTCAAACTCTTCGTTGAGTGCATCGTAGGCAGCCCGGTGAGGGTTGTTTTTGGGAAGAAAGACAACCACGTCGTTGTTGATGACGAGCCTGGGAAGGTGCCAGGCGAAAAAGAAGGTAATAGCCAGAGTGACTGCGATTGAGATTTTAGGGTATTTGAATGCATAAAGAGGGTTTTTCAAAGGTATATTCCTTTCGCGCGTGTTTCGGTCGGCCGGTCGGCCGAATACAAAGAATAATACAAAAAAAAAGAGGGGAAATCAAGCAGTTTTCAGGGACGGACTGATTTTTTCTCTGCCGGTTTCCCGGAAGGGGACGGACTACTGATAAGCGTATTGTAGGACTCGACAAGCGGCAACTCCATAACGGTTTTTTCGATGTTCTTGATTATAGATGCACCGTATTTGTCGGGTTCAATCTTCACAATGAAAGAGATTTCATCCACACTTTTGAACCGTGAAAGCGATCGTACCGTGCAGCACTGGTTTCCTTTGCCGCCTCCCATGTTTGTTCGGCAATCGCGATTTTTTCATATTTCTCTTTAGCCGTTTCGAGGGCTGAGCGGATTCGTGCGGCGAAAGAGACCTTTGCATTCTCGATTGCCTGTGATGCCTGGAACGTGCGCTCCTGCGCCTGGGCTATCTGCGCCCTTACAATTCCACCTCTGAAAATCACATTGAGAACGACGCCCGCGCTCCAGTTCGGGTTTTGCGGGATGAGAGTGTTGTCTTCAAGGTTGAATCCTCCCCGCGCCGAAAGTGTCGGAAGGTATTCAGCCTGCAGGACGCGCTTATCGATAAGTGATTTTTCGTAGGCGGCAATGGCGGCATTGACTTCGGGAGACCTTTCGACAGCGTCGCTTTCGGTGCAGGCGATTCCTGACAACGGCGGCAGTTGCTCGATTAACTCGTTGTCCTTGTCGGAGATTGCGATCAACTCTAAGGTGCCGATAGCCAGCGCAAGCAAATAAAGTTTATTCGCCAGCACTGCTTCCAGAGTGCGCAACTGCCCTGTGCTGAATGGATCTGGGTTTTTATGCGAAGAACATCGAGATTGGAAACTTTGCCGGAGGAATAGAGCTGCTCGGAGAGAGCCTGTTGCTCCTGCAACCGGGCTATGAAATCTTTTTGAATCGTGATTCCATAGCGTGATCGCATCGCTTCGAACCAGGCACGAACCACAGATGTTCGAATGGTGCGTAGGTTCTGTTCGAGCTTTCGGGTTTCCAGAGTGATCTGCTGGTCAACCGACGTGCGTTGATACCGGGATCTTCCACCATCGAACAGCATCTGCCGTGCGATTATATATCGGTGTAGATGTCATCCTGTGATTCACCGAGGAGGTATCTTTTGCCTGGTGGGGTTTCGCCCAGTCGTGATAACTTGCCGATGCGTCAATTTGCGGCAGCAGACTTCCTGTTATCTGACGTTTCTTGTGATGCAATTCAGAGATGCGGGAACGAGCGCTGCGAATATCGGGATTCAGACTGTCGGCAAGTGCCAAAGCTTCATCGAAATCGACGGTGCGCTGTTCAGCCGAAGTGGGGAACGCTATCAGCAGGACTGCAATCAATAGGAGATCACAAACATGTGTAACGGTTGCATATTGGGGCAAATGGCCAAATAATGAGCGTAATTGATTGATATCTTCGATATCGGTCGATTCTCCTGCCTGGTATCGTTTCTGCATTCAAAATCCTTTACACTAAAAATTCAATCCAAAATTGTGTCGCAATATGAGATAAACACCTATTGCAAGCATTGTGATTGCCGTTCCCCGTCGTACCCATTTTTCGATTGCAGTCAATTTCTTGAATGCGGAGCCGATGAGATTGGCTGAGAATGCAAGAATAATCGCAAAAATGATAACCGGCACGGCAGTCCCAATCCCATAGAGCGATGACATAAAGACCGCATTGCCCTTGACTGCAAGAGGAATAAGTGCTCCGAAAAACAGTCCGGCTGAAACAGGACAGAAGGCCAGTGCGAAAACGATTCCCAGAAGTCCCGATCCCCAGAGGCCCATTTTGTCGACTCGCGATTGAAGATTACCGCCCATGCCGCCACCGAAGCTGATATTGAAAATGCCAAGAAGCAGGATGCCAACAATCACGAGCAGCGGCCCGATTGCAAGGTTCATGTATTTCTGAAGGAACATTGAAACGCCGGGGATCATCTGGAGGCTGCGTGTTACGAGTACCGCGACTGCAACATACGCAAGCGCACGACCCAAGGTATAGAACAATCCCGCGAAAAGGACAAGCCGGGTTTTCTCCACTTTACGCCCGACATACGAAATTGCCGCTATATTGGTTGCCAACGGGCACGGGCTGATCGAGGTGAGGATCCCAAGCCAGATAGCCGCGCCGATGTCAATGAAAATTGATTCCATTGTCTTTATCCTTCGAGATAGGTTTTTATTTCTTTTTGAATGTACTCTATGAATTTCCCTTCATTGCCTAAAAGCGTCCAAACCTGATCGAGGTTCTTCCATTTGGCTTCTTTGCCGTCTCTCAGATCTGAAAGAATAACGGATTTCGTATATAGCTTGTAGTCCTCGACAAAGTGCTCGTTTCCGGGCTGCTCTATGTTAATGCCTTTAAACTCCACTCGTCCGCTGGCAAGCAGATCTTTGAAACCGGCTTCGACGGCAGTCTTCGTGAGCTTTTCGATCATTGTGCAGGAATGGCAACGGTACGTCGTATAAAAGTAGTAGACGACAAGTTTCTGCTGAACGGCCTTGAGGGCGGGGGTAGTTGGTGTTGCGGCACTATTCGTCTTTGTATCAGCAGAGGCACCAGTCTTGCCTTTTGGTTTGGAAGCCTGTGTGCCTTGACAAAAAGTTTGAAAAACAGTGAATGCCAAGATTACGCCGAGAAGAATCATTGTTTTGTGCTTGCCCAATTTGGAACTTACCATATAATGGATCCTTTCAATTTTTAAAAATGCTACTTTAATGTTTTGTTAGACACCAAGCAGGGTTAGTTTGTTACGCCTTGGCAGAAAGAATGTGATCATACAATCATAGATTTCAGCTCATCTGGTCGCGGCACCCGCCCGACAACCTTTACCTCCCCATCGACCACAAGCGCCGGAGTCATCATAACACCGAATTTTATGATTTCGTTTATGTCTTCTACTTTGGTCACCTCTGCTTCGATTGAGGCTTCTTTGGCTGCCTGCAGAGCCGCTTCATAAAGTTTTTTGCATTTCGGACAGCCCGTTCCGAGAATCTGGATCTTTTTCATACGTCCTCCTGGTTTTACCTGTCAAGGTGAGATTTTATATCCTTTGTCGTTGTATCTATTTTTGACCGCAGTTCGCGAACAAATGCGAGTGCTTCGTCCTTGTCCGCATCGATGACGATCATTTCTATTTTCATTCTTTCCTGCTTCGAGAGAGTGACTACACATGTATCCTTGCCCATGATCAACCTTTCCCGGCTTAGAAGAAATAACCGTAAATCATTCCTGAAATGGTAGCCATAACTACCACGAGTACAACGAAAGTTACGGTCTTTTTCAGCCCCATGATTCCATTGAGCACCAGCATGCTCGGCAATGACAAAGCCGGTCCCGCAAGCAAAAGTGCCAATGCTGGTCCTTTGCCCATACCACTACCGATCAAGCCCTGGAGGATCGGTACTTCAGTCAAGGTGGCGAAATACATGAACGCTCCAGCAACCGATGCAAAGAAGTTCGCTCTGAAAGAGTTCCCGCCAACAGCAGAGGAGACCCACTCTGAAGGGATTATTCCTTCGTGGCCGACTCTTCCCAAAAGAAATCCCGCGACAAGAACGCCGAACAAAAGCAACGGCAGTATCTGTTTCGCGAATGTCCAAGTCGATGAAAACCAATCGCCGATTTCACCCTTGTCGGTACTGGTGATAACGGATAGACCTATTGATCCCGCAGCGAAGGCGGTCACCGGCAGGAATTCATGAGGGATGGACGGTGGAGCAAGCAACGCAATGCCAGCAGCAGGGAGTGCTACGGCCAGGACCTTCCACCAGGCCATCTTGAACCACGCGATAAGAATCACCCCAAAGATCCCGGAGAAGATTGAAGTTATCAGCCATTTCAGGCTAAAGATCGCATGCCACACTCCGCTATCCTGCATCGGTTTTCCCCAATTAGCAAAAACAAGGATCGCTATCATTACCAAAAAATAGGCGGATGTCTTCCATAGGGGTCTACCGGCTTCCGGTTCAGGCATTGCCATCTGGGTTGCAGCTTTGGTTGCTTCCTCTTTGCGATAAATCAAATGCATCGAAAGCCCGATTACTATGCTGAAGACGATTGCTCCGATGGCTCGCGCAAGCCCCATCTCAATACCCAGAATTCGTCCTGTCAGAACAATCGCCAAAACATTGATCGCCGGACCCGCATAGAGAAATGCCGATGCCGGACCAATCCCTGCACCCATTCGATAGATTCCAGCGAAAAGCGGCAATACCGTACATGAACAGACCGCCAGGACTGTCCCTGAAACCGATGCAACCCCATAGGCAAGTATCTTATTGGCTTTGGCTCCGAGGTATTTCATTACTGATGTCTGGCTTACGAACACCCCGATTGCACCAGCAATGAAGAAGGCCGGAATAAGACATAAAAGCACATGCTCTCTTGCGTACCACTTAACTAACTGGAGTGATTCGAAAACCGCGTTGTCGAACCTCGGGATTCCTACAGGGAGAAAGAACATCCCCAAAAAGACCGCTGCAATGATAAGCAGGGGCTTTGATTCTTTTTTCCAGTCCATTGCTTACAATCCTTTCTTTATCATTTGGCAAAAAAACCAAGTAATAGCAATAAAAAAATTACCCTACCATTGCCAAATGCTCTTTGGCTCTTTCGAGAATTACATTATCGAGGCATGAGAGAAAATTGAGCGTACAAGGCATGATCAAGCTGTAATAGACCATCTGACTCCGCTTTTCGTCCGTTACGATACCAGCATTTTTTAGAATTGCAAGATGCTTTGATACAGTCGATGTATCTGCCCCAACCATTTCGGTGAGCTCACATACACAATGCTCCTGCTTCGACAATTCTTCGATGATCAGAAGCCGAGTAGGATGGGCCATCGCTTTGATGATCGTGGCTTTCGCCTCGTGCTTGGCCATCGTCTGTTTATTCATACTTCTACTCCGTGGTTAATAGGTTTATTGGCAATATAACCAAATGGCCAAAAAAAATCAAAAAAATTACGAGTTGCGGGTTGAAACATTGCATACACGAGTTTTTTCAGGAAAATGGGGGTTAGACTCGGCCATTATTGACTGCCATTGTTCAGAAGGAGGAAGTCCATGCCTAATCGCAAAACCTGCCACGTAACACAATCATCCACTGGTGACTGGCCCCCCCGATCAGGGAACCGTGAAATGGAATGAACAATCAATTTACGATTGGGATGTTACCAAACGCTCACAGTGGCGAGGAACGAGTGTCGGATTTGTATTCCAATCATTTAATCTTGTTCCCTATTTGACTGTCTATGAAAATGTGAGCGTTGGTCTTTCGCTTGCAAACAATGGTACAGCGGTCAATGAAACAATCGATGCTATTCTTGAACAAGTTGATCTCACAGCCAGAAAAGATCACCTGCCCTCTGAACTGAGCATCGGTCAACAGCAGCGTGTTGCGCTCGCCCGTGCTTTGGTAAAAAAGCCACGTCTCATTCTTGCTGATGAGCCTACCGGCAACCTCGACCCGGATACCGGCAAAGAAGTTATGGAGATCATTAAACGACAGCATAAAAGCGGTACAACAGTAGTTATGATCACCCACGATCCGAATATCGCGCAAATGGCTCAACGGATTATCAAAATTGTCGATGGAAAAATTGTCGCCCAGTAACCAGTTTAATTGGAAGAGTGCATGAAACAAAAAGCCGTTGTAATATCCTGCTTAATAGTTGACACCGTCAACCATTATGACCTATTTTGAATGTATGCGCAAAAAAACTCAACAGACAATACCGCAACCAGCAAACAATTCATCCGAGGCGTTTCGATCACTTATTGAGATCGTCTGGCATTTCGGCCCCAAAAGCCTTGATGGCACTTGCTGTGAGAAACTCTCAATGCCGGAGTTTATCGCTCTTCAAAAGATTTCAACTACTCAAAACTGTCCCGTGCAGGAGATCGGAATAAGGCTTGGCTTTACAAAATCCGGTGCTACACGTATAGTGAATAGGTTAGAAAAGAAGGGATTCGCTAAAAAACACAAGTTCCAGAATGATGCTCGTGTTTGTTGTGTCACAATCACAAGTAAAGGGCAACAGGCACTCGAATCTGCTGATACCATTTGCATATCCAGGCTGGAACAAATGCTATCCAATGTGCCGGTTAATTCGCAAAAAAGCATCAAAGATGCACTCGTTGCAATGGCTAATGCACTGAATAAATAGCCCTTTTTTTAGATAATAGTTGACAGTGTCAACCAAAGGAGGAGTTGTGAATACGTTTCTCAAAACAGTAGAATACTTTTTCTTGATAACCGCAGAGCTAACAGCATTGTTTCTGGGTATCAGCACTATTGTCGCATTAGTTCTACAGTATATCCCAGATGAAAAACTAAGAAAATGGCTATCAAAAGGCGGTATCTTCGGGAATTTCATAGGCGCAGGTGTCGGTGCTTTGACTCCATTCTGTGCATGCTCAACTATTCCGATGACGCTCGGATTGTTGAACGCAGGAGCACCATTCGGACCGGTGATGTCTTTTGTGATTGCCTCGCCATTACTGAATCCCATTATCTTGACAATGATTGCTGCATTGATGGGATTAAAAGCATGTGCAGCCTATTTTGTGATAACATTTTTTGGGGCAGTCCTCTTCGGGATAGTTCTGTCTAAAGTAGGTGGGGCGGGAATGATCAAGCAGCTATCTCCAAAGAAATCCTGTTGTTGTTGCGGTGGTGACTCATCAAAGCCTGTTACCTTTCTACAAAGATTGAAATCAGCTTTTTTTTCTGCATGGAATGATTTTAAAGGAGTTCTGGTCTATTTGCTCATTGGTGTAGGAATTGGGGCTGCAATATATGGATACATTCCCCAGGATTTTGTTGTAAAGATTGCAGGCCATCAAAACCTGTTTGCGATCCCAATAGCAGCAACTATTGGAGTCCCTTTATATATCCGGGCTGAAACTGCAATTCCTATTGGATTGGCCTTGATGTAAAAAGGAATGAGTCTGGGAGCGGTCATCGCCTTAATCATTGGTGGTGCGGGAATGGCGATCCCGGAAATCGCTATGCTCGCAAGTATTTTCAAAAAAAGACTCGTCGCTGGTATTGTTGCAGTGATTTGGGTAACCGCAGTCTTAGGTGGATATCTTTTTAATATGATTTGATCGAAATTGCAGAATATAATTCTACAAAGAAAGGTAAATTTGCTATGAATAACCCGAGCGAAAATGAAATCAAACAAGCAGTCCGTGAAAACTATGGGAAAGTTGCGACATCATCAGGATCTTCCGGCTGTTGTTGCGGACCATCCTGCTGCAGTCCAACAAGTACAAGCAACGCTGCAGATGCAAGTGTAAACATAGGTTACAGTAAGGAAGATGTTGAGTCTGTACCCGAAGGTGCTAATATGGGGCTTGGGTGCGGTAACCCACAGGCAATCGCCTCATTGAAACCGGGAGAAACGGTTCTTGATCTTGGATGCGGAGGCGGGTTTGATTGCTTTCTTGCTGCAAAGCAGGTTAGCGATAAAGGTTTCGTCATAGGTGTAGACATGACACCGGAGATGGTGAGTAAAGCAAGAAAGAATGTGGCTGAATCGAATCGTGAGAACATTGACATTCGATTGGGCGAAATTGAGAACCTTCCGGTAGCAGATAACGTCATTGATGTGATCATATCCAATTGCGTTATTAATCTTTCTCCCAACAAGCAGAGAGTTTTTAATGAGGCATTCAGAGTTCTCAAAGCTGGTGGCCGTGTTGCCGTATCGGATGTCATTGCATCAGCACCGATTCCCGAAAGTGTACGAGCCGATCTCGCGCTTCATGCCGGTTGTATTGCAGGAGCATCGACTCGTGATGAAGTTATTTCAATGCTGCAAAAAGCAGGATTCAGCGACATTCGTGTTGCACCGAAAGATGGGAGCAAATCATTTATCAAGGACTGGGCTCCGGGGAGTGGCGCGGAGAATTATGTGGTGTCGGCGGACATTCAAGCTGTCAAGAAGTAGATGACTTTAACATAGCATTGTTTTGAAATTTTGTAAACAGGAAGCTGCGTTGATCCTACGCATAGCTTCCTGTTGCAACATTAGCTCAAGCCGAGATTTCACTATTCATCTTTTCAATATATTGAAGTCTAATAATTTCGGTGATTCGCTCGATTTCTTCCTGCATCACAGGTGTGTCTCCTTTTTTGATTCCCAAATCTCTCATTACTAAATGAGTAAAGCCACTCACACCTGCAGATTCGAGAATTTTCTTTACGCAGTGAATCGGGCAACTATGAGCCCCAAAGCATAGCACTGCTATTTCTAAGATTGGAGTACTTTATTTTCAAAGCAGATTCAATCGGTAATATTCAAGTCAGTTTGGTCTGAAAAAGTTGGTCCGTCCCCTACTCACGTCCCCTACTCACATGCATACCTGTTTGCTGAAAAAGATAGTCCGTCCCCTTTTCC
>Ga0123335_1003304_pt1 | contig 22695 bp, 17 predicted proteins | sample BiotimSIPDNA_2_FD_89707 | JGI IMG/M metagenome (GOLD analysis project Ga0123335, IMG submission 89707) | Anaerobic biogas reactor microbial communites from Washington, USA - Biogas_R2 time_0 SIP DNA | ecosystem: Engineered > Bioreactor > Anaerobic > Unclassified | place: Washington, USA...
ATCGAAATAAAGTAGTTTTTCATATCGATAATGAAATAGGTTATTATCAAGAAAAAACTAATCAATTGATACCTATTGATCACTGTTTAATAGCAGATAATAAAATCAATCATATTTTAAACGAATTAAAAAAGATGGATTTATCAATGATAAACAAAGCAATGATTAGAGTAGGAAAAAATGATAGTTTAATAGTATTTTATACAGATAAAGAACCCGTTATATCCGACGGACTTAGTTCATTAGTAAATAACATCTTATTATTCGACGGTGAAAATCATATTGTTCAAGGTAAAGATTATTTAATAGAAGAAATAGGTAATTACAAGTATAAAGTATCTCCTGAATCTTTCTTTCAAGTTAATACTAAAGGAGCAGAAAGATTATATGATTTAGTATTGAATTATGTTAAAGGTTCTAATAAAGTATTAGATTTATATTGTGGAGTAGGTTCAATTGGAATCTATATTAGTAGTGTAGTAGAAGAAGTAGTTGGTGTAGAAATCAATCAATCAGCTATAGAAGATGCATTAATTAATAAAGAATTAAATAAGATTAATAATATAGAATTTATTAATCAAGATGTTAGTAATTATAAAATAGAAGACAATTTTGATACGATCATTATTGATCCGCCAAGAAAAGGCTTAGATCAAATAACGATTGAATATTTATTGAGTTCTGAAGCTGAAAGAATTATTTATATAGCGTGTGATCCAATAACTTTAAGTCGAGACTTAAAGTTATTGAGTGAAGTTTATAACGTTGTAGAAGTAACTCCGGTTGATTTATTTAGTAGAACTTATCATGTAGAATGTATTTGTTTATTGAATAAGATCAAATAGTTTACATTATTCTTCAAAAGTTTTATAATATTATTATAATGAGGTGATAGTTATGAATAATACTAAAATTTTATTATTAGTTTTATTTGGTTTAATTGCAATAGCAGTTATTGGTACAATTTATTTTTTCAACATCATAAGTTAGTGAGGTTATTATGGGAAAAATTTTTGAAATTGATGGAGAAACAGTTAATTTAACTCCAGATCAAGAACAAGCCCTAGAACAAGCCTATCAGGAAGCTTATCAATTAGGCTTAGACGGCAAAAGAAAACCTTCTCCTGTTGTTGTAATGAGTAAATATAGTATTTGTTATAATTATCAATTAGATATAGGATATGAAGCAGGATTAAAAGATGGAATAGGTCGCGCACCAATTCGTCAATCTTTTGATCGCAGCGAGTCTTCAGGTTTAACGGGATTAAAAGATACCTCTGTTTCAAATTCTAATACCGATGATGGATTCTTTTTTGGTAGATAATTGACAATTGAAAAGTTAAATGATATTATAGTTTTTACTTTTTAGGGGGATATATGATAAAAGGAATATTAACAGAATTATGGAAAAACAATCGTTTAAAAATAGCTACTCATATTGGAGATGTAGTTATTAATGGAAATTATATAATGGGAAGACCATTATCTAAAGTTTATGAAAATTATTATATTGATTTAATAACGGGAAGAACTGGAGTGTTAGTTGATCAATTACTGGATAGAGACGATATTATTCAAATAATAAATGTAGAATTAGTTAATACAAAAACAAAATAGATTTTTTAAAATCTATTTTTTATTGATTATTAAATCAAAAAAAGTTAAAATAAAGATATAAGGTAGGTAAGCTATGAAAAAAGGATTTACATTAGTTGAAGTTTTAGGTGTGCTGGTTATTTTAACAATTATTTTTGCAGTTACAATTCCTTTAGTTATTAATAACGTTAACAATACTAAAGAAAAAGTTTGGGAACAAACAGTAGCGCATATTAAAGAAGGCACAAAATTATATCTTCGTGAATATAAAGAGGACTTTCCTGATTTAAATGTTGTTGGTTCAACAATAGAAGTTTCTTTATCAGAAATAATAGATAATGGGTTTATGAAACCACCAATCATCAATCCAATTACTGATCAAACTGTTTTAGATAGCACTATAATTAATATTGAAGTTATTAGTATTAATAATTATGAAATAACGATTCCAACTTTTATTTATCAATAAAAAAAAGCATCTATTTAGATGCTTTTATTTTTTTCGCTTCTCTTGCCGTCATAGTAACTGTTTGATTTCCTATTGTTACTTTTTGAACATTTAATTTTTGCATATGTCTAGTTTTGTTATTAGCGTGAGATACTCTATTACCAAATAGAGGTTTTTTTGTAGTTGCTTTTATAGCCATGAGTTTTCTCCTCCTTTTGTCTTAATAAATGTATCATATTCATTATTTAAAGTCAATTTAAATAGTAATAATCTTTAAAATATAGTAAAATATTTTTAAGAGGTGATAAGATGTTTATTCCATTAAATATTAAGACAAATTATTGTCCTTTATCTAGTTTCGTTGATATTAAACAGCTTATTACTAAATCAAAAGACTTAGAAATAAAAGCTTTAGGAATTACTGATCCAGATATGTATAGTAGTATGCTATTTTATCAAGAATGTATAAAAAATAAGATTAAACCTATTATTGGTTTAGAATTAATTATCGATGATAAAAAATTATTGTTATATGCTGAAGATTATCAAGGATATCAAAATTTAACTAAATTATTATATTTAAAACAAGAAGAAAAACTTGATATAAATATAATTAATAAATATAGTGATCAAGTTCTTTGCTTAATTGATTATGATAATAGAGATTTATATGATAAAGTTAATTTTAAAAATAAATATTTAACTTATTTAGATTTAAAACAAAGACAAGAATTAATTAAGATTAATAAAAAAGTAATATACTCAAATGAAGTGTTGTTCTTAGAAGAAACCGATGCTGAAAAATTAAAACATTTATATTTAATTAGAGATGGGAAAAAGATAAGTTCTTTAGATGAATACTTATTTTTTGATAATTGTTTTTCAAATCAAAAACAAGTTCATCCTGAAGATATGATTTATTATCAAGAAATTTTTAATTTAATTGATTTAAAATTCCCTAAGAATAATCTTTTACCTCAATATTCAGAGACTAAAGATTCTAAAATATATTTACATTCTTTATGTAAATTAGGTTTACAAAAAAGATTGTCAAATAACTTAAAGAAAGATTATGTTGATCGTTTAAAATACGAATTAAAAGTAATCGATGAAATGGGATTTAATGATTATTTTTTAGTAGTCTATGATTATGTTCAATATGCTAAAAAACAAGGAATATTAGTAGGACCAGGACGTGGTAGTGCTGCAGGTAGTTTAGTAGCTTATTGTTTAGGAATAACTGATTTAGATCCTATAGCATACGATTTATTATTTGAAAGGTTTTTAAATAAAGAAAGAATAACAATGCCAGATATAGACATTGATTTTGATAGTGAAAGAAGAGAAGAAGTAGTTAATTATGTTAGAGATAAATATGGTAAACGAAGAGTTATGCCTATAATTACGTTTGTTACCTTAGGTGGGAAACAAGCGATTAGAGATTTGGGAAGAATTTACGATTTAGATTTAAGAATTGTAGATCGAGTATGTAATTTGATTAATTTAACTTTAAGCTTAAAAGATAATTTAGAAAGTAATCAATATTTGAAGAGTTTAATTACTTCTGATTTTAAATTGGAAAAGATTTATACTTTAGCGATTAGTTTAGAAGGTGTTAAAAGACAAATATCTATTCATGCAGCAGGGGTAGTTGTGTCTAAGCATGAGATAGATAATTACATACCAGTTAAGAAATATGAAGATGGTTATTTAACTGGTTATTCGATGGAATATTTAGAAGATTTAGGTTTATTAAAAATGGATTTTTTAGGTTTAAGAAATTTAACTTTTGTTTCTAATATTTTAAAGATGATTCCTGAAGGTTCTTGGAAAGATATTCCTTTAGATGATGAAAAGACTTTGCATTTATTTGGTAATGCTTTAACTGAAGGTGTTTTCCAATTTGAATCAGCGGGAATGAAAAACTTTTTAAGAAAATTACAACCAAGCAACTTTTTAGAAATAGTAGCAGCTAATGCTTTGTTTAGACCAGGGCCTATGGCTAATATTGATAGTTATATTCGACGTAAAGAAGGAAAAGAAAAGATTGATTATTTACATCCTTCTTTAAAGAAGATATTAGAGAGCACTTATGGAATCATTATTTATCAAGAACAGATAATGGAAATAGCCCACATTATGGCTGATTATTCTTATGCTGAAGCAGATATCTTGAGAAGAGCAATGAGTAAGAAAAAAGAAAGCGATTTATTATCATTACAAACAGAGTTTGTAACGAGAAGTATCGAAAAAGGTTATAAAAAAGAATTAGCTGAAAAAGTATATGAGTTAATTTTAAAGTTCGCTAATTATGGATTTAATAAAGCTCACTCTGTAGCTTATTCTTTATTAGGATATAAAATGGCTTATTTAAAAGCTCATTTTCCAGCTCAATTTATGAGTAGTTTATTAACTAATGTCATTGGTAATAAAACAAAAATAAAGGAATATATAGACGAATGTCGATTAAATAACTTAGAGATATTAAAACCTAATGTGAATAAATCTTCAGCTCAATTTACTTTAGTTGATAATAAAATAATCTTCTCTTTAGCAGCTATCTCTAATGTTGGTTTTTTAACTGCTAATAAGATTGTAGAAACAAGAAAGAGTGGAGATTATTTAGATTATTTTGATTTTATTAGTCGAACTTATGGAAATTCTGTTAATCGTAAAGTAATTGAATCTTTAATTTTATCAGGAGCTTTAGATAGTTTTAATTATAATCGAAAAACGATGATTGAAAATATTGATAATGCTATAAATTATGCTGAAATAGTTAAAGGATCATCTTTATTAGAAGTAGAAAAACCAGTTATGATTAATTATGAAGAATATCCAGATAAAGATCTCTGTTTAAAAGAAAAAGAAGCTTTTGGATTTTATTTTAATAATCATCCGGTTAGTTTTTATAAAGCTCAAGGTAGTTATTTGGATTTGGACAAGATTGAGAAGTATTTTGATAAAGTAATTGAAGTAGTCGTTTATGTTGAAAGAATTAAAAAAATTAAGACAAAAAATAATGAAGAAATGGCTTTTGCAACAGCTAGTGATGAAACAGGAACAATCGATTTAGTTTTGTTTCCAAAAGTTTACAGTCTTTATGAATTAAAAATTAATTCTTTAATCAAGGTTAAAGCTCGAGTTGAAAAGAGACTGTCAAGATATCAATTATCGGTCTTAAAAATGGAAAATTTATCAGATATATGATATAATGAAAAAGGTCAAAAATTATAAAAGTGGTGATTTATTTTGCAAAAGACAACATTATTTTTAACATTTTTAATTACCTTAGCATTAAGTTTATTAGTGGTTGTTTTCTTGCAAGAAAAAACAACTGTTTTTGCTAGTAAACCACAAGAATTATATAAAGTTTATTTAGCGGGCAATGAAATTGGAATTATTAAATCAAAGAATGAATTAGAAAAATTAATAGATAAAAAACAAGATTTAATTAAAGAAAAGTTAAATGTTAAAACAATATATGCACCTGCAGAATTAGATATTCAAAAATATATTGGATATGAATCTGAAATTAATAGTAGTCAAGAAATATATGATTTAATAGAAAAAACTCATCCATTTACTGTTAAAGGATACGAAATAGAGATTAAAGATCGTGAAAAACTTTATGTTATCGATCGTGATATTTTTGAAGAAGCGGTTAATGATTTTATTAAGGCTTTTATTGATGAAGAACAATATGAAAAATTTAAGACTTCATCTCAAACAGAAATAAAAGAAACAGGATCTTTATTAGAGAACGTATATCTTCAAGAAGAAATAATTATTAAAGAAGGCTATATCTCTGTTTTAGAAGATATATATATTGATGAAAAAGACCTTGCTAAATATTTGATATTTGGCACTACAAAAGAACAAGGGAAATATACTGTTAAATCTGGGGATTCAATTGAAGAAATTGCTTTTAACAATCAATTAGGAGTTAATGAATTTTTTATAGTAAATCCTCAATTTAACAATGTAAATACTTTGTTAGCGCCTGGTCAAGAAGTTTCAATTGGCTTAATTGAACCAATATTAAGTTTAATCGTTGAAGAACATGTTGTTGAAGATCAAGAAATATTATTTAAAACTGAATATGAATATGATCCTGAAAAATCAGTTACTTATGTAAAAGTTGTTCAAGAAGGATCAAAAGGGTTACAAAGAATTACTCAAAAGATTCAAAGTGTCAATGGTGAAATTCTTGCTGTTCAAATTGATCGTAGTGCAACCCAATTATTAAAGTCACCAGTAACAAAAAAAGTTGTCAAAGGAACTAGAACGTCGACAGGATTTTATGTTCATTTAGATGGTGATTATGGATGGCCAACCAATTCTCCTTATAAAATATTTTCTTATTTTGGTTATCGTATTAATCCAGTAACAAGAGAGAGAGCTTTACATGAAGGAATCGATATTTCTGGTCCTGGACATGGTTCTCCTATTTATGCAGTAGCTGATGGAACAGTTGTAACTTCTGGGAGTCATGTAAGTTATGGAAATTATATTGTTATTTCTCATGCTGATAATTTATATACTTTATATGCTCATAATTCTTTATTATATGCAAGAGTAGGTCAAACAGTTAAAAAAGGACAAATTATATCTTTAATGGGAAGTACTGGACGTTCAAGTGGAACTCATTTACATTTTGGAACATATATAGGAATGCCTCATGGAGGAGGAAGAGTATTTAATCCATTACAATTATATAAATAGAAAGGGATGGTATTGTGAATAAATTTATAAGATTTAGTTTTATTTTAATATTAATGGTATCTTTATTTGTACCTTCTTTTCAAGTGGAAGCTAAGACAGTTAGAGATTTAAAAAACGAATTACAAAAATTATTAGATGAAAACAATAATTTGAATCAACAAATTAAATATACTGAATCTCAAATTAATAGTGCTCGTAGTAATATTACAAGATTGAATTCTGAAATCGAAAAAATTCAAAATGAGTATGCTCAAACTGAAAAAGAAATTACAGCCTTAAATGTTAAAATATCTGAAAAAGATATTGAAGCGAAAAATTTAGTTTCATTTTTGCAAATGACTAATAGCAATAATTTCTATTATGAATATATTGCAGGTGCTGAATCTATGACTGATTTTATTTATCGTTTAACAGTAACTGACCAATTGTTAGAACATAATAAAAAAGTTACTGTTGAGATGAACGATATGATAAGTCAAAATAATCTTAAAAAACAACAGTTAACTACAGCTGAAAAAACTTCAAAATCTAAAGTTTCTGAATTAAATTCTAATTTAGCAGTTTTAGGTAGTAAAAAATCTGATTTATATGAATTTAATATGTCAGTAGAAGAAGAAATAAAAGAATCCCAAAAGATTTTAAAAATGTATACTGATGCAGGTTGTAAAGATAATGATGATATTAGTACTTGTGCAAGGTTACCCTTAGACACATCCTTTTGGAGACCGATGGAAACAGGCTGGGTTTCATCTTATTATGGATGGAGATTTCATCCAATATATAAGGAAAATAGATTCCATGATGGTATTGATTTAGTTGGTAATCGTCAAATTTATTCAGTAGCAGCTGGAAAAGTAGCGGCAATTGGGTATAATCATTCAACAATGGGTAATTATATTTATATTCATCATTTAGTTAATAATAAGTATTATACTTCTGTTTATTTACATTTAAAGAGTGGTTCAATTAATGTTAGAGTTGGAGATGTAGTTAGTAAAAATACGGTTCTCGCTACAATGGGATCAACAGGTGCATCGACTGGAACTCATTTACATTTATCGATTGCAACTGGAAGAAGAGGTATTGATTATACAACATATTCTACTTTTGTTTCTCGTACAGTTGATCCGAAGACTTTGATTAATTTTCCATCAGGTACAGGTTCAAGTAATAGTTGGTTAAGTAGAACTAGAAAATATTAGAAGAGAGATGAATTTATGTATCGTAAAACTTATATAAAAGTCAATTTAGATAATTTAAAAAGTAATCTTAATCAGATAATGAAAAATTCTGATTATCAATATTATTTTGGAGTTGTCAAAAGTAATTGTTATGGTCATGGTAATTATGTTATTAAAACAATGCTAGAAAATGGTGTTAATTATTTAGCAGTATCTTCTTTAGATGAAGCGATGCTTATTAGAGAAGATTATAAAGATGTACCTATTTTATGTTTAGAACCAGTTCATATTGAAGAACTAGAAATTTGTTTTAAGAATAATATTACGATTATAGTTTCAGATATTGATTATTTTAATCAATTAATTAAAACTAAACATTCTTTAAAAGTTCATATAAAGATAGATAGTGGAATGAATCGTTTAGGATTTAAAGATAAATCTGAAATCAAATTAGTATTTGATAAATTAATTAATAAAAAGAATATTGAGTTAGAAGGAATTTTCACTCATTTTGCATCAAATGGTATTTTAGATACTTTATATCAGAATCAAGTTAAAAAGTTTTTAGAATTAACTAGTTTAATTGATTTAAATAAAATCAAGATAATTCATCTCGATAAGAGTACAACTGGTTTTTTTCATAACAAATTATCGTTTTGTAATGGAATTAGATTAGGTATGATTATGTATGGTTATGTTTTTTATCCACCAAAGATTAACTCTTTTCGTGGAAAATTAAGAGGTTTATATCAATTTTTATATAAAAAGAAAAACAACATTGTTGAATCTCATAATATTAATTTTTCATTAAAACCATTGTTATCATTACATACTGAAGTTATCTCAATAAAAAAAGTTTTACCTGGCGAATCTTTAGGTTATTATCCAGGACCAGTTATTGATCAAGAAAAGATTATAGCTATTTTACCAATTGGTTATGCTGATGGTTTTTCAAAGAAAAATACAGGAAGAATGATTCAAATCAATAAAAACAAATATAAAATAATTGGTACTATCTGTATGAATATGACTTTTGTTGAAGTTGATAAAAAAGTAAAAGTTGGAGATACAGTTACTTTGTTTGGTGATCAAATTAGATTAGTGGAACTAACTAATCACGTAGGGACAACAGTATATGAAGCTTTAGCAACGATATCACCATTATTACCCAGAGTTTATTATGAAAACAATGAGATAGTCAAAACAAATTAGGAGGAAGACATGGAAGTATTAATTTTAGGAACAGATATTAATTCTTATTATATGGCTCGTTGTTATCATGAGTTATTTCATAAAAAAGTTACTTTAATTGGTCAAACTCCGATGGCTTTTACTGATTATAGTAATATTTGTGATGTTCATTGCTATAAAAATTTATATGATAGTGATTTAACTTTTAGAAAAATTTTAATTGATTATGCTTCTAGTAAATCTGAAAAAATTTTATTGATCGCTACTAATGATCATTATGTAACAATGTTAATTAATAATCGTCGTTATTTATCTAAATACTATGATTTTAATTATCCAACAAAAAGCATTGTTCAAAGTTTTTTGTTAAAAGAAATATTTTATGATAAATATAAGAACAAAGGTTTAGATTTTCCTCAAACTTTAATTTATGATTGTAATTCTCGTAAAAACGAGAAATGCAATTTTAAATATCCAGTTATAATTAAACCTAGTGATGGAGTAGCGTATCATGAATTAGATTTTAATGATCAAAGAAAAGTTTATAAAGTAAATGATGAATTTGAGTATAAAGATTCAATTCGTAAGATTAAAGAATCTGGTTATAAAGGTAAGTTAATTGTTCAAGAATTTATACCTGGAGACGATACTTATTTATATGAATGTGTTTTATATTTATCTACTAAAGGTAAAGCTCAAGTCGCTTCTTTTGCAAAAGTAGCCTTACAAGAACATACCAAGACTGCTATAGGTAATAGTACTATAATTGTAAATGGTTATAATAATTTACCTGGTTCTGAAGAAGTAGTTAAAAGTTTAAAAACCTTTTTAGAAAAAATTAAATATACAGGTTTTGCAATTGCAGACATTAAATATGATCAAAGAGATAAAAAATATAAGGTTTTAGAAATAAATCCTCGTCATGGACGAGGTAGTTATTATCTAACATCTTTAGGTCATAATTTAGTTAAATATTTTATTGATGATATTTATTACCATCAAGAAAAGAAATTTATTTGGTTAAAAAATAAATATGTTTTATCTTTTGTACCTAAAATAATTATTAAAAAATATGTAAATGATGTTGAATTTAAAAAAGAAATATTTAAATTGATTAAAGAAAAAAAGATTTCTAATCCTTTACAATATTCTGGAGATAAAAATTTAAAAAGAAAATTTTATTTATTGTTAAGAAAAATAAATTATTTTAAAAAGTATAAAAATAATCATTTTTAAGGAGAAAGTATGAAAAGAAATACATTTATGGAAGGTGCTTTTATAGCGACTTTCGGAATTTTTTTTGTAAAAATAATTGGACTTTTATATGTTATTCCTTTTCATGCTTTAGTTGGTGAAAATGGTGGAGCATTATATGGATACGCTTATAATATATATGCTTTATTTTTATCAATTTCAAGTGCAGGATTTCCCTTTGCAGTTGCCAAAATAGTAAGTGAATATAGTGCTTTAGGTAAACATAAGTCTGCTGATAAAGCTTATGAAGTTTCTAAAAAAAGTATATTGGCATTTTCAATTATTTCCTTTTTAATTTTATTTATTTTTGCACCTAATTTTGCCAAGTTAATTATTGGTAATGCTGGAACACCTCAAGTCTTAAATGATATATCTTTTGTAATTAGAATTGTGTCTTTATCAATTTTGGTTATTCCTCATCTTAGTATTACTAAAGGATTTTTACAAGGCCATCGTTTTATCAAGCCAAGAACAATGAGTCAAATCATTGAACAAATTGTCAGAATTATTGTTATATTATTGGGAGCTTTTTTATGTTTAAAAGTTTTTGATTTAGGTTTAACTAATGCGATTGGAGTAGCAGTTTTTGGTTCTTTTGTAGGTGGCTTAGTAGCGTTATTTTATTTACAAAGAAAAGTTAAAAGGGTTAAATCCGAATCATTAATTAATTATGATGAATCTGAAAAAGTTGATTCAACTAAAAAGATTTTAAAAAAGATAATATCTTATTCAGTTCCGTTCATTATTATCAATGCTGCATATAATTTATATACAAATGTTGATATGGTTTTAGTATCGAGAACATTATTAGATTTCTTAAAATATGATTTAGATAAAGTTGAATCAATTTTAAGTATTTATACAACTTGGGGAGAAAAATTAAATATGATTGTTTTAGCTATTTCTTCAGGCATAATTGTTTCATTAATTCCTAATATAGTTAAAGCTTATACTAATAAAGATATGAATGATGTTAATAATAAATTTAATCGTGCTTTACAATGTGTAATCTTTATATCTTTACCAATAACTATTTTTTTAAGTTTATTAGTTGAGCCAGTTTGGACTTTGTTTTATGGGCCAAGTTATTATGGACCTTTAGTATTTAAAGTTTTTGTTTTTACAGGATTCTTTAATAGTTTATATAATATCGTAATGAATTCATTACAAGGATTAAGTAAATATAAATTAGTTTTAATTAGCGTTGGACTGGGTTTAGTACTAAATGTGATTCTAGACATTCCTTTAATGTTGTTAGCAAATTCTTTAGGATTTGAACCTTATTATGGAGCATCAATTGCAACGATATTAGGATATTCTTTATCATTGTTTATAGCCTTAAAAATATTAAATAAAAAATATCATTTTGACTATACTTCAACTAAGAAAAAACTATTTGATTTAGTATATTCTATTGGTTTATTTATTATTGTTATTCAAGGATTAAAATTATTTATTCCTACTAATATTACGTCTCGTTTAATGCAAATACCTATTTTAGGGACTTACGGAATCGTTAGTTTTGGTATATATTTTTTAGTCTTATATTTAAATGGAATATTGGGAAATATTTTTGGAAAAAGATTTCAAAGAAAAAAATAAAAGGAAAGTTTACTTTCTTTTTTATTAAAAAATGATATAATAAGAAAAGAGAATAAAAAGCAGATAAAGAGGTGTCAAGATGAATGAAAAATTAAAAGTTTTATTAGAAAAGATTAACTTAGAAGAAAAAAATTATTCTTTTTTTATGGGCGGAAAATTAGAAAAACTTTTAGTTGATAAGAATAAAAAAACTTGGCATTTTTTTATCACTTTAAAAGAAGTGTTAGATGTTGAAGTAGTTAATGAATTAAAAGAAAAAATAAGAACTACTTTTTCTGATTTAAAAGAAGTTTTTTTAACAATTAATTATGTAAATAATAATTATGATAAAATCGGTGATTATTTAAATTTAATATTAAAAGAAATTAAACTAGATAAGATTTATGGTAATCGTGAATATATTATCGATGAAGGAGTTTTACAATTAAGTGTTTTAAATAAGATTGAAGAAAAGAAATTAAATGGTGTTAAAGATAAGATTGAAAAAATATTTTTTGATTATGGATTTAAGATTGAGTTTAACTCTTATATAAATGATAAAGAAAAAGATTTATTAAAGGAAGAAATTAAAAATGAAACAAATATTAAATCTAAATCTAAAGTTAAAATTGAGAATTCAATTTTAATTGGCAATGAAATTAAAACCAAAAGAATTATGCCAGTAAACGACTTGTTAATTAATGAAGATAACGTTGTCGTATCTGGTTATTTATTTGCAGTTGATTTTAGAGAAATAACAGGTAAAGATTTTAAGATTATTTTGTTGAAATTAAACGATTCAAACGATAGTGTGAATGCTAAATACTTTACTAGAAATATTGTTGAATATGAAAAACTTCAAGAAAAGTTAAAAGTAGGAACTTGGGTTAAAATTAGAGGTAACGTTCGTGAAGACAAATATTTAAGAGATTTTGTTATCAATATTTCTGATTTAGAAATCATTCCTAATCCTAAATCTAAAAAAGAAGATAAAGCTCCTATAAAAAGAGTAGAGTTACATACCCATACCCATATGAGTCAAATGGATAGTGTTGTTAATGTTTTAGATTTGATTAATCGAGCGAAAGATTATGGTCATAAAGCTATTGCAATAACTGATCATAATTGTTGTCAAGCTTTTCCAGAAGCTTATTTAAAATCTAAAGATATTAAAATAATCTATGGGGTTGAATTAAATGTAATCGAAGATAATATTGATATTGTCATTAGAGAAACAGATGAGTATTTTAAAGATATGACATATGTTGTTTTTGACTTTGAAACAACAGGTTTTAATGCTACTTCAGGAGATTCAATTATAGAAGTAGGTGCAGTTAAATTATTAAATGGAGAAATTATCGATAGATTTCAAGAATTAATTGATCCTGTTAAAAAATTAGCAACTGCTATAACAGAAATAACAGGTATTACTAATCAAGATTTAAAAGGTAAAAGAAGTGAATCAGAAGTTATTGCTGACTTTAAAGAATGGATTGGTAATTTACCTTTAGTAGCTCACAATGCTAAGTTTGATGTTTCTTTCTTAGAGAGTGCTTATAATAAATGTGGTTTTTCACCTTTAGGTAATACTGTCATCGACACGTTAGAATTAAGTAGGGCGCTTGAACCTAATGTTTATAGACATAGTTTATCAGCGTTAGTTAAGAGATATGAAATTCCTTTTGACGAGGAATCTCATCATCGTGCTGATTATGATGCTGAAGCGACAGCTTTAATCTTTGATAAGATGATTAAAAAATTGGACTCATTAAATTATGAGAAGATTTCAGATATAGAAAAATTAGTTTCTAAAGATGAACTCCATAAATTTGGAAGAACATTTCATATTAATTTGTTAGCGAAAAATCAAATTGGATTAAAAAATTTATTTAATTTAGTTTCTTTAGCGAATACTAAATATTTTTATAAAACACCAAGAATTTTAAAGAGTGAAATTGAAAAGAATCGTGAAGGTTTATTAATTGGTAGCGGTTGTTCTAATGGTGAAGTCTTTGTTTTATCAAAAAGTAAAAGTGATGAAGAATTAAATAATGTTATTAGTTTTTATGATTATATTGAGGTTCAGCCTTTAAGACAATATGAATATTTATTACAAACTAAAGATTTTGCTAGTAGTGAGGATTTAAAAAATCATTTATTAAAAATTATTGAATTAGCTGATAAAAATAAAAAGCCTATTGTAGCGACAGGAGATGTTCATCAATTAGATCCGGAAGATAAGATTTACCGAGAAATTATCGTTAATCAAAAAGTTCCAGGTGGAGGTCGTCATCCTTTAGCAAGAAATGATATTAAGAGTATTCCGAGTCAACATTTTTTAACGACTGATGAAATGTTAGAAGAGTTTTATTTTTTAGATAAAGAGAAAGCTTTAGAAATTGTTGTCGATAATACTGTGAAAATTGCTGAAGAAATTGAAAATGTTATCGTTATTAAAAATAGCAAAAAGCCATTATCTCCAAAGATGGAGAATTCTGATAAAATCGTTCGTGATTTAACTTATGAAAAAGCTCATTTAATTTATGGTGATCCATTACCTAAAATAATTGAAGAGAGAATTGATAAAGAATTACAAGGAATTATTAATGGTGGTTTTGATGTTATTTATTTAATAGCACAAATGCTAGTTAAAAAATCAAATGATGATGGTTATTTAGTAGGAAGTAGAGGATCAGTTGGTTCCTCTTTAGTAGCTCATTTTATGGGTATTACAGAGGTTAATCCTTTGTCAGCTCATTATGTTTGTCCTAAGTGTAAAACAAGTTTATTTGAGGAAGATGGAGTCTTATTAGGGTCTAAGTATGCAAGTGGATTTGATTTACCAAATAAAAGGTGTAGTTGTGGAACTTTATTTAAAAAAGAAGGACAAGATATGCCTTTTGCAACTTTTTTAGGGTTCGATGCTGATAAAGTTCCAGATATTGATTTGAACTTTTCTGGAGATTATCAATCACAAGCTCATGATTATGTGAGAGAGGTTTTTGGTAAGGATTATGTTTTTAGAGCTGGTACAATAGGAACTGTAGCGTCTAAAACAGCTTTAGGGTTTGTCAAAGGTTATATGGAAGAACATGGTTTAAACTTTAAATTTGTTGAACAAGAAAGATTAGCTCTTGGTTGTACAGGTGTTAAAAGAACAACTGGTCAACATCCGGGAGGAATAATTGTTGTTCCTAATTATATGGATGTTTTAGATTTTACTCCTTATCAATATCCAGCTGATGATGTTAATTCTAATTGGTATACGACTCATTTTGATTATCATCCAATGGAAAACGATTTATTAAAATTAGATATTTTAGGTCATGATGATCCAACTGTTTTGAAAAAATTACAAGATTTAAGTGGAATTGATATTTTAACTATCCCTTTTGATGATCCTGAAACTTTAAGTTTATTTTCAACAACAAAAGCTTTAGGAGTAACTCCAGAAGAAATCATGTCTGAAGTAGGAACTTATGGTGTTCCAGAATTTGGAACAAGATTTGTTATGGATTTGCTTTTAGAAACGAGACCTTCTACTTTTGCTGAGTTAGTTAAAATATCTGGATTATCACATGGTACTGATGTTTGGAGAGGAAATGCTCAAGAATTAATTAAAAATAAAATCTGTAGTTTTAGTGATGTTATTGGATGTCGTGATGATATTATGGTTTATTTGTCTTATCACGGTATGGATCCAAAAGAAGCTTTTAAATTAATGGAATTTGTCCGTAAAGGAAAACCATCTCAGGATAAAGTTAAATGGCAAGAAGAATTTGTGCCCAAAATGAAAGCTGCTAATATTCCAGAATGGTATATTGATTCTTGTTCAAAAATAAAATATATGTTTCCGAAAGCTCATGCAGTAGCGTATGTAATGATGGCCTGTCGAGTAGCATGGTTTAAAGTTCATGAACCCTTATGTTATTATGCAGCTTATTTAAGTGTTCGTTGTCATGATTTTGATATTGAAACGATGATGAAAGGTTATACAGTTGTAAAAGCTAAGATAGTAGAATTAAATAATAAAGGTTATGAGAAAACTAATAAAGAAGAAGCTATTTTAGATGTTTTATATTCGACTTTGGAATTATATGCTCGCGGTTTTACTATTGGTGAAATAGATTTATTAAAATCTGATTCAAATCAATTTATTATTAAAGATGACAAAACTTTAATACCACCTTTTTCTACTTTAGATGGCTTAGGAGGCATTTGTGCTAAAAAGATTATCGAAGAAAGAAAAAAAGCTTCATTTTTAAGTGTTGAAGATTTACAAAGAAGGTGTAAAGTGTCATCGACATTAATCGATAAGATGAAGAGGATGGGAATCCTCAATGGTTTACCAGATACCAATCAATTAACTTTATTTTAAAGATGTCTTAAGACATCTTTTTTTTTGTCAATTATTTGATATTTTTTGTGAAAATGACTAGACAAAATGTAATAAATAGTTTAATATAGTGGTAGACAGTGGCAGATAATGGTAAAAAGTGGGGGTGATCTTATGTTCATGGGAGAATACAGACATAACATTGATGAAAAAGGTCGATTAATTATACCATTTAAATTTCGATATGAATTGGGCGACAAGTTTGTAGTTACTAAAGGATTAGATGGCTGTTTATTTGTTTATTCGAAAAAAGAATGGGATAGTTTAGTGTCAAAATTAAAAGTTCTACCATTTACAAAGAAAGATGCCCGTATCTTCATGCGTTTCTTTTTATCAGGCGCTACTGAATGTGAATTTGATCGTCAAGGTCGAATTAACGTTACCTCTCCATTGGCGGAATACGCCGATTTAACAAAGGAATGCGTTATTATCGGCGTAAATGACCGCTTAGAAATTTGGTCTAAAGATAGATTTAATACTTTCTTTAAAGAGAACGAAGAAAATTTATCTGATATTGCAGAGAATTTATTTAATGGAGAATATGATGCATAAGAGTGTCTTATTAGATGAAACAATTAAGAGTTTGAATATTGATCCGAATAAGATTTATATCGATGCTACGCTTGGTTATGCTGGTCACAGTAGGGAAGTCTTGAAAAGAATTGATAAGGGGTTATTAATCGCCTTTGATCAGGATAAGCAAGCGATTCGATATAGTCAAAAGGAATTAGATAAATTAAAGAAACCATTTCAAATTGTTCATAGTAACTTTAGTAATTTAAATAATGAATTAAATCGATTAAAGATTGATAAAGTTGCTGGAATTATGTTTGATTTAGGAGTTTCAAGTCCACAATTAGATGAAGGTTCAAGAGGTTTTTCTTATCATAGTGATGCTAAGTTAGACATGAGAATGAATCAAGAAGATAAGTTAACAGCATATGAAGTTGTTAATAATTATGAAGAAAAAGATTTAGTGAGAATTTTTCTTGATTATGGTGAAGAAAGATATGCTAAATCGATTGCTAAAAACATTGTTTTAGCTAGAAAAAAGAAACCAATTTCGAGAACTTTAGAATTAGTTGAAATAATTAAATCTAGTGTTCCTCAAAAATATAAAAGAGAAAGTCATCCAGCTCAAAAAGTATTTCAAGCGATTAGGATTGAAGTTAATCGTGAGTTAGAAATTTTAGAGCAATCATTAAAGGATGCTATTTCTAGATTAGAAATTGGAGGAAGAATATCAGTAATTACTTTTCATTCATTAGAAGATAAAATTTGTAAAAAAGTTTTTAAAGAATTAAGTCAAATTGATGAAATAGTAAAAGGATTACCAAATATTCCCAAACAATATTTACCGGTTTTGAAATTGATTGGTAAATATAAACCGAGTTTAAAAGAATTAGAGGAAAATAATCGTTCAAGATCAGCTAAACTAAGAGTTGCTGAAAAAATAAGAGAGAAAGAGTGATCAGAATGAGAGCAAAAAAACAAATTAAATTTTTAAAGATTGAAAAATTGATGATGAAATTATGGGTTTTATTGTTAGTTCTTTTTCCTATCTCTAATGTTTTTGGGAAAGCAATGATTTCTAAAAGTAATATTGAAGTAGAAAGATTATATAAACAAGTGAGAGTAGAAGAAAATAAAAATGAAAGTTTAACAATGAAAGTTAATGAATTACAATCTTTCACAAATATTCAAGCAGTTGCAAAAGAAGCAGGATTAGCATATAATAGTCATAGTATAATAGTATTAGACAATTAAGAGGTGTGACTTATGAAACAAGAAAAGGCAATGGTAAAAAGACTTAAAGTTAATAAAATCTTTTTTATCGTACCTTTTCTTTTTTTTGTCGTTGTTGTTGTTCAATTAGCAAGATTATGTTTATTTGATAAAATAGATGGTATTAATTTGAAAAAATTTGCTAATAATCGAAACACAGTGAAAACAAATTTAGTAGCTGAAAGAGGTAATATTTATACAGTAGATGGAGATCCTCTAGCTCAAAACATTAATTCATATACTTTAATAGCATATCTTTCAGAAAAAAGAAGTGATGAAGATATTATTCGTCATGTAGTTGATAAAGAAGAAACTGCTAAAGCTTTAGCACCTCTTTTAAATATGGATGAATCTAAAATTTATAAAATGATTATGCAAAAAAATCTTTATCAAGTAGAGATTAAAAGAGGTTTGACAGAAATTGAAAAAGAAAAAATAGATGCTTTAGGTTTAAAAGGTATCGATTATATTAAAAGTACAAAAAGATATTATCCTAATGGAGATTTTTTATCATATATTTTAGGGTATGTTCGTAAATATGATGATAAAGGTATGATTGGGGAATTAGGCTTAGAAATGTTTTTTAATGATAATTTATCAGGAGAAGATGGTTATTTAGAATATCAAAAAGATTTAAATGGTTATCAAATTCCAAATACTCCAGAGATTAGAAAAGAGGCTATTGATGGTAACGATATTTATTTAACTATCGATGAAAACATTCAAATGTTTGTTGAACAAGCTATTAAAGAAGCTAGTGAACAATATAAAACAGAATGGTTATTAGGAGTGGTTGCCGATGCTAAGACAGGAGCAATTCTTGGAGTAGCTTCAACACCTTCTTTTGATCCTAATATCGTTAATATTGAAAGTTATTTAAATCCATTGGTATCGTATGCAATTGAACCGGGTTCAACAATGAAAATATTTACATATATGACAGCCTTAGAAGCTGGAACATATCGTGGCCAAGATACTTTTAAATCAGGAAGTATTGAAATTGATGACGCTACTATTAATGAGTATGATAAGAAAGATTGGGGAACAATTACTTATGATCAAGGGTTTTTATATTCATCTAATGTCGGCGTGTCTAATATCGTTAATAAATATATTGATCGTAATCAATTATCAACTTATTTTAAAAGTTTAGGGTTTGGTAGTAAGACAGGAATTACTTTAGCAAATGAATCGGCAGGTAAAATTGATTTCCGTTATCGAACTGAAGTAGCTAATGCTGCTTTTGGACAAGGAATTACAATTACTCCAATTCAAATGATTCAAGCTTTAACAGCAGTTTCAAATAATGGTAAAGTAGTTAGACCATATTTAGTTGATAAGATAGTTGATTCAAAAACAAAAGAAGTTTTGTTTCAAGCAGAAACAGAAGTTGTCGCTACTGTAGCAAGTCAAGAAACAGTAGATTATATTAAGAATTTAATGTATCGCGTTATTTATGAACCATCTGGAGAATCAACAGGACAAATTTTTAAAATTGATAATTTTGATTTAATTGGTAAAACAGGTACTGCTCAATATGTAGATCCTAAAACAGGAAAATATACATATAACAAATATCAAGTAATCAAATCTTTTGCAGGAATCTTTCCTAAAGATGATCCACAAATAGTTTTATATATTGTTGGGAAAAGACCTTTAGTAGCACCTTCAACTTTCTTGGCTCAACCCGTTAAACAAATTGTAACTAATATAGCTAAATATTTAAATTTATATTCAGTAGCTTTTGAAAAAGAAAAGCAAAACGAAGTTTATGAAATGCCAAATATGATAAATAAAAAAATTAATGACATTAATATTTTATCTCAGCAAACAATTATTGGTAATGGAGATACTATTGTTAATCAATATCCTGTAACAGGTGCGAAATTAAATCCAACAGATCGAGTATTTTTTGTTACTAATTATAATGATTTAGAAATAATTAATTTAAGTAATTGGTCAAGAAAAGATGTATCAATTTATTGTGATTTAATAGAAATAAAATGTAATTATGTTGGTAGTGGTTATGTTTCTGGTCAAGATATTAATCCTGGAACAAAAGCAATAGATATTAAAGAAATTAATTTCAATTTAACTAGCAAAATATTAGAAGAATAATGTTATAATAAAAATAGAAGAGAGTGATAATATGTTAATTTTAACAAAATCTATTTTAGCTTTGATGATTGGATTTTCTTTATCGGCTATTATTGGATTAATATTAGTACCTACATTAAAAAAATTAAAAGCAAGACAAACAGTTAGTTCTTTCTTAGCGAAAGCACATAATAAAAAGAACGGTATTCCTACAATGGGAGGAATAATTTTTATTAGTTCAACTTTATTAACTTTTTTAATTTTAATTATAAGTGGTAAATTAGATTTTAGCTATAATTTATTAATTGTTGTTTTTGTTTTTCTAAGTTATGGTTTATTAGGATTTGTTGATGATTATTTAAGTGTTAAAAAAGGAAAAAATGAAGGATTAACAACTATTCAAAAGTTAATAGCTCAAATATTAATTGCAATTGTTTTCTATATTATTTATGTAAAAACAGGTGGTAATAATATTATTTCATTTTATACACTAAATATTACAATTAATTTAGGTTGGTTTTATCCATTCTTTATTTTATTTGTTTTGGTAGGTTTCTCAAATGCTGTTAATATTACCGACGGCTTAGATGGGTTATCAGGGGGGTTATCAGTAATAGCTTTTTTAACTTTTGGTTTAATTACTTGGGGTTCAACTTGGGTAGTTGGTTATCAAGAAATAGCTATTATCTGTTTTGTATTAGTAGGAGCTTTAATGGGATTCTTATTGTATAATACTCATCCAGCTCGTATTTTTATGGGTGATACCGGTTCTTTATCTTTAGGAGCAACACTTGCCACTATAGGTATATTAACTCATCATGAATTGACATTAGTTGTAGTAGCTGGAGTTTTTGTTATTGAAACATTAACTGTTATCATTCAAAATGTTTCTATGATATTAACTGGAAAGAAAGTTTTTTTAATGACACCATTACATCATCATTTTGAAAAACTTGGTTGGCAAGAACAAGATATTGTTAAATTGTTTTGGACTATAGGATTATTTTTAGGAATGCTAGGTGTTGGTTTTGGAGTATGGATATAAAAGAGGTGTAGATATGGCTAAAAAAGGATTTACGTTAATTGAAATATTAGGAGTACTAGTAGTTTTAGCAATAATAATAGCAATTAGTATACCAATAATAACTAATATATTAGAAAGTGCTAGAAAAAGATCGTTTAATAGTGATGCCAAACTAGTATTAAATGCAATAAGAATTCAAAAAGATGCTAATCCTGATTTAGATGAAACCACAATTAGTAAAAGCAATCTTTCCGAATATAAATTAAGTACCGAACATTATACCAGTTTAACAATCACAAAAGAAAATGATCAACCTTATATTTATATAAAAGGAACAAATAAATGGCAAGGATTAAAAGCTTGTGGGACATATAAAGATATGAATGTTTATCCAATTGATGAACTAGGAGTGTGTGTAGGAGACCCTGAAGTACTTTTTATTGAAGACCCAAATCCAGGGGTAATATGTGGAAATGGAACAGCAGAAGATTATAATAATGTTGATACATGTTATATATATACAGTAGAAGATTTAGTAACATTTTCAAACATGGTAAATGGGACAACAGGGACATATTATACATTTTTAAATAAGAATGTAGAATTAATGAATGATATTAATATAACAGATGACAGTACATATGGAGATTCAACAACAAAAATCTTTGAAGATATAAATAATAATGGAACAATAGAGATATTAAAAACAGAATTAACAACTGAAGAAGGATTTATGCCAATTGGAGATAACACAAATAATTTTCAAGGAACATTTGTTGGAAACGCTAAAACAATCAGTAATTTATATATCAACAAACCTACTAGACAATATACAGGATTATTTGGTTATAACAATGGTTATATTTATGGCTTGAATTTAGTAGGAATTAATATTGAAGGTAATACTTATACAGGTGGTATTACAGGTTATAATAATGGTAATGTAAGTGATATCTATTTACAAGGAGATGTTATTGCAAATAATTCTTATGCAGGAGGAGTTGTAGGATACAATAGTACTAATAAAAATGCTTTAAGTTTATTAGCAGATGTTAATGTCGATGGTGGAACTTATAGTCATGTTGGTGGCATTATTGGATATAATTATAAAGGAATAAGTACAGGAGTTTTAAAAGCTGGTGAAATTAATGGGACAGGAGGTAATATAGGAAAAGGATATGGATCAAGTTATTTAGGAACAGCTAATGTATATTATTCAAGTGATGTAGGTGGTATAGTAGGAGATATAAACGGAACAAAATATGATTCTTCATTAAATGATAATTTAAATGGTTATGATGCAGCATTAGACACATGGATAGGTGGAGATAATGATAGTAATGGTTATTATTTTGATTATAATGCTAGTGGAGAAATAGTAATCAAATCAGTCAAAGATTATCCAATGACATTCGAT
>Ga0123335_1003306_pt1 | contig 22694 bp, 23 predicted proteins | sample BiotimSIPDNA_2_FD_89707 | JGI IMG/M metagenome (GOLD analysis project Ga0123335, IMG submission 89707) | Anaerobic biogas reactor microbial communites from Washington, USA - Biogas_R2 time_0 SIP DNA | ecosystem: Engineered > Bioreactor > Anaerobic > Unclassified | place: Washington, USA...
ATGAGCGATTTTTTTAACTATATTGTGAATTTACGAGTGTTTACTATTGTAAAAACTTTCTTTTACTGTTACTCTTGGCATATGAGAGGTTCCCATAATGCTTGACGGAAATAACAATAATTACATTAGTTCGGACAAAAAAACAGTGTTAACTGTGCGTTACCAGGCAAATCGTAACCTTTCGAAGATGCAGGTCTCATTTCACTGGTGGGCTGAAACATATACTTCATTACATAAGCATGACCACTACGAATTTTTTATCATAACTACCGGGCACATCCAGCACACTCTTAATGGTAACACAGAAATTCTTGCAGAAAATACATTACATCTAATACAACCGGATGATGTTCACCAGTTTTCTCAACTTGAAGGCTGTAAAAGTACTCATATAAATATTTCTGCTACATGCGAGCGCTTTGAAATGCTTTGTAGCGCATTAGGTATTAGTGTATCACAATTGTTAAATGGAAACTGTCCGTTACGTTTTGAACTAAGTAGAAATGAAATGGATTTCTTTATGCATCGGGCACAGCAGTTAAATCTTCAGATGAGAGATGATGACACAGACTGCAGCTTATTCCAGCTGACTGTATGTGAAATGCTCATTCATGCTATTTCAATTTTATATAAACGCCATCCTATGCGTATCGATGACAACCCTAAATGGCTATCCACTTTATTAAAGCAGCTTCATTCTCCCGATATGATGAGCTGTACTGCAGAAGAAGTTTACAGAATGTCTGGATATTCACCTCCAGTAGTAATTAAAAAGTTCAAGCAGTATACCGGACAGACCATTCAGTCATATCTAGTTAAATTGAAAATTGACTGGGCAATTATCCTTTTACAGACAACAGACAAAACTGTTTTGGAAATATCTGAAGAGCTTGGTTACTCAAGTCTCAGTCACTTCTGCAAACTGTTTAGAGCTCAGACGGGAAAAACTCCTGGGAAATTTAGGATTTCTGATAACAAGAGATCTTTTGATGAAGAATGATTCATATAAGAGAAGATTGTTATACTTAAAACATATTTACAAGAAGAAGGAAAGAAAATGGATATAACTTACAATAACACAAAAAAAGATTTACCTGTTGGACAATTGCATGATTTATTCATATCTGCCGGCTGGTCAGATGGATCGGAAAACAAAGTAATGATTGAGAAATATAACATTCCGTTTATTAACTCTACTTTGGTTATTTCTGCCTGGGATAATGAGCTGCTTGTCGGGGTTGTTCGAGTCTTAAGTGATAAAATGTTCAGGTCTGTGATATATGACCTTGTTATACTTCCAGCATATCAGAATCAGAAAATAGGTAAAGAACTGCTTAAAAGATGTATAGAGCATTATCCAGATTCTGAATGGTTAGTTCAGACAACAAATCAAATATCTGAATATTATAAAAAGAACGGATTTAAGGAAAGTAAAGATACCTTTTTAACAATAGCTTGTAAATTGTTTACAGTGAAGTAAAGTATTACTTTTGTATTGCTCAGATATAATAACACAAGAGTGTAATTTCATGATTAAGCACAGTAGGAGATATTAATGAATATTAAAATTATAAAAGGAACATGTGAACATATAAAGGATTGCGAAGAAGCTCTTTTGAAATCTTCACTTGGAGAGCATTATTTTCCAGTGAACAAAGTGCACTAAAAGCAATCGAAGAAGCATTGGATAAGGGTAATCTTTATGTTGCAATTACGGATAATATTTGCGTTGGATTTATTTTCTATATTACAAATGGTGCATTTCATAGTTATCCATATTTGCATTTAATTGCCGTTAAGGAAGAATACAGAGGTAAAGGAATAGGTAAACAGCTTGTTGAGTTTTTTGAAAACATATCTGGTAAAGATAAGTTTTTCTTAGCAGTAGCTGACTACAATGAAAAGGCAAAATGCTTTTATGAAAGTATTGGATATTGTCAGGTTGGAGAAATTCCAGGATTATATCGTAAAGGTATTACAGAATATATAATGATGAAGGTTAAATAGTCTTTAGCACTATTTTTTATTAAACTAATATAACTTTATGTAGATAATACGAATTAATAATGTATTTTTTTATTTTGTTAAGCGATTTTTCGCCAGTGAAAAATTTCTTTGCTATATAATGATAAGCTATTCGGAATGATATAAATTGACATTGTTCCGATTAAGTGATATATTGTCTTTTGGGAGTGAATTTCATGGAAAACGGATATATAACTGCTCAGCAAGCAGCAGAAAAGTGGAATATAACGGATCGTCGTGTACGTGTTCTTTGCAGTGAAGGTAAAATTTCAGGTGTTATCAAAGATGGAAAATCATATAAGATACCGTTTAATGCTGAAAAACCTGCAGATGGGAGGGCGAAGAAAATGCCAAATTCTGATTTGAGATTTTTAAAGTGGGAGAATGACATTATCGGAACGATTGATAACATGAATGTAGTTACTTTTACTAAACCAGAATATAATCAAGTTGTTTCAATTTATACAAAAGGTTCAAAAAAGTGGTCACCTGAGCAATTTTCTGAGTTTTTGTCAGAACGCATTGTAAGTCGTGACCGCAGGGATATAGAAAAAATATTGTTTCGTTGCGGGTTAACTCATTATGATGTTTTACGTATAGCTGACATTACAAGAGGTATTCATCCTAAGGACTTATTCTGGATTGCAAACAACGAGAATGAGTCGTTGGACAAGGTAATTACTAATGTTTTTGATTCGGTTTTTAATCAGAAAATTGATCTTATTGGAGACAGTATTGACACACCAGAAGGGTACAATATTAAGCGTTATGGAGTCTTTAATGGAAAGTATGGTATTTATAAACAGAGAATCAGTCCTTTAACTACTGATGTCGAATCAGAAGCAGCCGTATTCTTGCTTTCGCAGAAGCTAGGTATTCCATGCTGTCCTGCTTACAGAGTTGATAAAGATACTATATTTTCAACATTCCTTTATGATTTTTTAAATGAATACATTGTGCATTTTCGTCGTCTGTTTAACAATCCACGGTCGGATAATGAGTATCAGAATCTGATTGCTGTTCGTCCTCAGTATAAAAATGATATCGCAAGAATGATTCTACTAGACTTTATCACCCGTCAGGATGACCGGCATCTTTCCAATATAGCAGTTAAAATAAGCGGTAAAAATGAAACTTTTTATCCCCTTTATGACAATGGCCGCAGTCTGTTTTATGAAGACACGGAGGAGATGGTTTCACAGGCAGTATCTGATCCTGTTAACTATTCTACCAGCTTCGGATATTCAGGTACCTACTATGATTATATAACCGAGATTTCACAAGATATGGGATTGGATAATCTGATTAATTTAGATATTTCGAAGGATGAGATTGCTGATATATTAAAAGAAGCGGGATTTATAGGATATCGCTTTTATGGCGCACTTGAATGGATTGAAAAGACAATAAATATTATTAAAGTATTAAAATAATTGATTGTTATTTAAAGAGTTAAAACGCTATGCTTTATTACTCTTTCTGTTTAGCCATGTTTCCAGTATTACGCCATATGCAATACCTGCGATAAAACTTATATAGTCTGTAAATCCTGTGGAACTATAGAAAGCAAAAGAAACTAGAAGGCCTAATATTGCTCCGCGAAGCAGGCTCTTTTTTGTGTCTGTAACTGGCCAGGGAGCCCCGACGACAAGGCCTATAACTACACGATTGAACCATAACGAAAAAACAACAATCCACGAAGCAGTAAAATCCGATCTTACATATGCTCCTACAACACATATTATTCCTAATAACGCTCCTCCAATGAGAGCTTTTATCATTCTTTTACTCATATATCTTACTCTCCTTTTTTTCTATTTAACCATGTGATGCTGGATTGCAAAACAGTAGCGAAACTAACCCATAGTAAATAAGGGATGTTTACAATTGTAATCCAATAAGCAAATGGATATATTGCTATTAAAGCCCAAACTAATGTTGCTAATATGAAAACTATATCTAGAAGTGCAAGTTCGTTATTTCTTAGTCTGAACTGCAAAGGAGTAAACGCGATATTGAATACAATGTTAAGAATGAAAGGCAATATGATTAACCATGATATCGAGCCTTTTATAAACATAAATACAGCTGTCCCGAATGTAATAATTATTCCTATATAAAGAACTGACCATACCGGACCGAAGAGCTTTGCAGGTGGAGACCATGAAGGTTTGGCTAATTGTTTGTACCACTGGTTCATATGTTTTCCTCGCTTTCTATTTACTAAATTATAAAACTTTTTCTTGTATGAATTAATATCTGTTTTAATTATAATATCAACATACTGAAAAGGGAATTGATTGGGTAAAGAACATATGAGTTCTATTAATCCCAATTAACTCTTTTCAAATGTAATCTAGCTTGTTTATGATTATAAGGAATATCTATTGATGATATGCGAAATTGGTATTAATATCTTTGGTGTACGGATTATTTATTTGATAAAATATTGAGAAAGGCGATTCAGGAAAATTAGGTGGTCTATGAATAAGATAAGGATTGGTGTTTTAGGTATAGGCAGGGGCTCTACGATGATGAAGTACTGCCAGACACAGCAGGATGCAGAATTGACAGCAATTTGCGATAACTGGGAAGAAGGCCTATTGAAAAAGAAAATTGAACTGGGAGATAACATCGCTTACTATACATCTTTTGACAAGTTTCTTGATCATGACATGGATGCAGTAGTTCTTGCTAATTATGCAAATGAGCATGCGCCTTATGCAATCCGTGCTCTTGAAAGAGATAAACATGTAATGAGCGAGGTATTGCCATGTCAGACTATGTCTGAAGCTGTTCAGCTTGTTGAAGCCATTGAAAAAAGCGGAAAAATATATGCATATGCAGAGAATTACTGCTTTATGGCTGCTCCAGCACACATGCGTAAACTTTATCGCTCAGGCAAATTAGGTGCCTTTGAATATGGAGAAGGTGAATATATGCATAATTGCGAGCCAATATGGCCAAAAATTACCAAAGGGAACAAAGATCATTGGCGTAATAATATGTATGCGAACTTTTACTGTACCCATTCAATTGGTCCTCTTATTCACATAACTGGCCTAAAACCTGTATCCGTGACAGGTTTTGAATTGCCTTTCAATGCAAGAATGGAAAGAATTGGTGCAAAATCAGGCAGTGCGGCTTTAGAACTGATAACTTTGGAAAACGGTGCTGTCATAAAAAGCCTCCATGGTATAGGATGTTCAAAAAATTCTGTTTGGTATAGTATATATGGATCACTTGGAAGAGTAGAAAGCTCGCGGGAAGATGCTCAGTATGGAGCATACAACCGAATTTTTACTAACCTTGATAGGTATGAGGGCGAATGCTTTAACCGTCCTCAGACATATTGTCCAGGATCTGATGAGCCTTCGCTTACCCAAAATTGGGAACATGGAGGTTCTGACTACTATACTATGCATAACTTCATTAATCGTATTATTGGGGATAAAGATGCTGAAATAATTGATATCTATGAAGCACTGGATATGTTCCTTCCAGGCATGTTTGCATATCGGTCTGTACTTGTGGGAGGGATGCCAATGAGTATACCAGATTTAAAAATACCTGTACAAAGAGAGAAATGGCGTAATGACACTTGGTGTGCGGACAGTTCTGTAGCAAAGGAACAGCTTGTGCCATCGTACTCGAAAGGTAATCCTGTGATACCTGATGAGACCTATCATAAGGTTTATGAGAAATGGAAAAATGGCTGAGTTTCTTAAAATATAGGTTTGTATCTTTCTAATATAAATCGTGCTCAAATCATCAAGTATGCAAATATCAGGCTGATATAATTATATTACAGTATGTATCTGATAATTTTATGAGGGAAATTACTTGAAAAATTTATTAATCCTAACTGAAGCCATTGAATATATTGAACAGAATCTAACAGAACCTTTGAAAAGAGAAGATATCGCTGCCCACTGTTATGTATCGCTTTCATCTCTGGAAAAGCTGTTCAGTTATGCGTTACATACAAGTATCAAGACATACATTGATAAACGCATAATGACTAATGCGGCAAAAGACATTATAAGCTCTGAATATTCTGTTACCGATATAGCAATGAAGTATCAGTATAGTTCTGTTGAAGTTTTTACGCGCTCATTTAAAAGAGTATGGAATGTGAATCCTTCACAGTTCAAGGAGAGTTGGAAATTTACAGGTATATTTCCGAAAATCAATTACCAGTACGAGAAAGGAGATGATCTGTATATGGCAAGAAAAAGAGTTGATATGAGTGAAGCATATGATTACCTTTACAGCAAGAAAGGCAGTTATGAATTGTGCTTTGATGTCAAGCATATGATGCAGGCAAACGATATTTCAAGAAAAGCAGGAGATCTAATGATACTTGAAGCAGCATCAAGGATAGACAAAGAAGCTTCAGAAGACATGCTTTTGTTAAGGATAGGCGGAGATGAGTTCACACTGATAACTGGTTTGCATGATATGGAAGAAGCCCAAAAGATTGCAGACAGTGTTTTAAGTAAAAATGGCCAATCGGTGATATATGAGACACATGAGATCCCGCTGATTCTTTACTGCGGGATTATAAAAGTACCTGAGCAATTACGCTACAGCGAGTTCTTCGGCCTTCTGCATGAAACAATAACGAACAGCAAGAAAGGTTCCTGATAACGGATAATAATATATATAACAGTGCAGTATTGAATGCGGGTCTGATTTTTCCTGCATTCTTTTTATTCATATTAGGGATTTGTATGAAACCTATTTATTTCTTCTGTCCGTGGCATTACACTAATAGTAAGCTCATACTTGTATTACGAGGAGGGTAAGTATGTTTTGTCCTAGTTGCGGATTTGCTGTTGAAGAAAATATGCAGTATTGCAGTAACTGCGGGAATATAATGAGAACAAGTACCTCATCTTTGATAGGGTTCTCAGATAAGATAAATGATCCTGCTTTTTTTAAATACAAAAAAGACTCAAGTAACTGGTCTGCTATCTTTTCTGGGATATTGGCTGTTATAGCCATTATAGCCTTCCCAATATATGGGAAAAGCACAGGAGAACTGGATTGGCCGGAATCCTTGTATTATGGTATCGGAATAGGTTCTATGTTTATTGTCATAGCTATGTTACAGATATTGAAAAGATCTTTTGAAAAAACATGGGATGGAGTAGTAATCTACAAGGATTCATATAAAAGAAGGGTATATGGAAACCATTTCAATAATGCATATACTGTATATATCTTAAAAGTAAGAAAAGATAATGGCGGTATTAAAAAACACAAATGGCAGGATATACCAGGGCCGTTCCATTATTACAGAGTAAATGACAGGGTCAGACATCACAAAGGTTTTTATTATTATGAAAAATATGATAAGTCACATGATACTGAGATAATGTGTGCTGCTTGCAACTCATTTAATGATATTAAACAGGATTTATGTAAAAGATGCAAGTGCCCTTTATTGAAATAAACGTTGACAATATAAATAATCAATATTAGAATATGTTTATTGATTAAGTGAACATAAGGAGAATTAATTGTGGATATTGAGAAACTTGGAATAGATGAGCTGAAAAGAGGATATAAATACGAAAAAGATATTAGCTCATACATATGCAATATATGTGATAAAGCATATGCGGAAGGTGAGATATTTAAGATTGAAGACAGGTTTTATTCTGCTAAAAAGGCTGTTGAGATTCATATAGAAAAAGAGCACTCAGGTGTTTTTATGAGTCTTTTGAACCATGATTCAAAATATAATTCGCTTACTGACAACCAAAAGCAGCTGTTATCATTAATGTACATGAATCATTCGGATAAAGAAATAGCATTGAGACAGAAAGTGGCGGCTTCAACAATACGTTCTATAAGATTCATGTTCCGTGAGAAAGCAAAAGCTGCGAAACTTTATCTTTCTGTATATGAGTTGATAAATGAAAAACCTATACCTAAGGAGGATAAGATAGTACCAATTGTTAACAGCGCATTAATGATTGATGACAGATATATCACTACAGAGAAAGAAAAAGACAATATATTAAAAAATTCTTTCTCCAGTCTAGAGCCTTTGACATTAAAAGTTTTTCCTGCTAAGGAAAAGAAGAAGATAATAGTGCTTGCAAGGATTGCGGAAAAATTTGAAAAAGCAAGAAAATATGATGAGAAGGAAGTTAATAGAATTTTAAAGGGAATTTATGATGATTTCGCAACAGTAAGAAGATATCTTATAGAATACGGATTCATGCAAAGGACAACAGACTGCAGCGAATACTGGCTGAAGTAAATAAGAAAAGAGAAAAAATATGGACAGGAAAAAGGAACTTAAAGAACAATACAAGAATACGAAGCCTGATATGGGGATAATTATAATTAAGTCTGACTTAAGTAATAAATGCTACCTCGAAGCGACACGAAGGATTAAAGGCGCTATAAACAAGAACCTGTTTACACTGGATTTCGGAAGCCACATAAACAAGGAACTGCAGAAAGAGTGGAGTGAAAAAGGTAAAGAACATTTCAAAATAGAGGTGCTTGACGAACTTGAATATGATGAGGATACAGATACAGACTGCAGAAAAGATCTCGAGATGCTTCTTTGTATGTGGAAGGAGAAACTTGGAGAACAGGGGATCGAATTCTATAAGTAGTGACATACTGTATTGTTATTACTGATACAACCTGATTTCTCTTTATTTTTACTGTCTATAGTTTTATAATTATGTCAGTGTATATGTTTGTATTGTAATATTTAGAAACTTAGGGGGGCTTTTTATGATTAAAGGTGTTAAAAAATCAGTTTGCATCATTATAGCTATAATTTTATTTGTAGCAATATTTACAGGTTGTTCAAAAAATACTGGAATTCCTGGAGGAGATTTTGAAAAACAGGAAACCATATCTGATGCCTTTAGGGCAGAAGGAAATACAACAGTGACTCTGACAAAAGATGAGACTGTAGACATGACTGGAATTGATATAGTGGGGCGTAAGGAAATATTTCTAAATGGCTTCAGACTTACTCTTACAGGGACATATAAGTATAACGAGGAAGGTATACTTGATGTGAAGAACAATGAAGGTTTTGATGAAGCAGCATTGGATTTAAGTATTCTAGGTTTTGACTTAACTGCCGCTCCTTCAGATAATCCTATGGATATATCTGTAATTGAGATAAGGAGCGGGATAAGCGTACTCGAACCTGTATATACTGAAAGAATTGGATTACGCGATTACGGTATAATGAAAGAGATACATATAAAGGGAAATGAATAATTATCAAAAAAATTCGGACATATGACTTATGCGTATGCATTGAAGAAATACATATTAATGTTTGCATACTTCTATTTTATGGTTATATAATATGCGTATCAGCATTTTAATCAGGGGGTAGCATAAGGTGTATGCTGTCATTGAAAACATTTTTTTTGAAATAGTGAATTACACAGTTCTTTTTATAGAAGGTGTAGGAGTTGCAATACTTGTCTGGACCGTAATAAAAGCAGTAATAGACCTGTTCCGCAAAAATGAGAGACTGAGACTGGACCTTGCCGAAGGTATAGCTTTAGCGTTGGAATTTAAAATAGGCGGGGAACTGCTGCGTACTGTGGTCGTTAGGGAGTTAAGCGAACTTTTAATACTTGGAGCGGTAATACTGCTTAGAGCAGCCCTGACATTCTTAATACATTGGGAAATTGGAATAGAGACAAGTGGGAAGCTTATCGGTAAGAATATAACCAGATTCACAAAAGACGATGATAAGAAATAGGTAATTAAGTGATAAATGGTACTTCAGACAAGAGAAAAGCAATAGGATTCCTTCTTAAAACAGGTGTAATCTTGTCCTGTTTTTTTGGTATTGCACTTCATCTTATAACGGATACTTCAGGATTTATGAGCAGGATATTTTTAGCATTTACCATTCAGAGCAATATGTGGATTGCTGGTATATGCCTTATACACTTATTAATCAGTTTATTGTTAAAGAATTTCAAGATACCTGGCTGGCTTCATATTATTAAATTCATGTTTACAGTCTCAATATTACTGACATACATAGTTTTCGCAGTGCTTCTTACACCTTTAATGGAGTGGTCTTATCTTACATCATTATCGAATATCTTGTTGCATACTGTCACTGCGGTTCTTGCCACTTTAGACTTTATTGCAGATGGATATGTTTATGTTATAAAGAAAAGAATGTTATACCTGCAAAGTCTGATAATGCCATTACTGTATTCGATTTTCTTTTTTGTTTACTACGAGATTACAAATCAGATGCCTGTACCATATTTCTTTATGGATTTCAAAAAATACGGATGGTTCAACATAAGCAGCTTCGGAATAGGCGTAATATACTGGATGGTTATATTGTGTGCAGTGCTTATACTTATGTCACATACTATACTGAAACTGAAAAAAAAGAGCAGCATGTCAAAAAGAACAGTTATGTTTACTGCTATTGTTATGCTTTTAGCATCAATATCATTTTCCATAATCAATTTAGCGGTATGATATGAAAATTATAAATGTGGACAGCAAAAAAGAATACAGGCAATTTATAAAAACACCGGTATCGATTTTTCATGGTCATCCGTTATATGTTCCGCCTTTATGGATGGATGAATTGAAAGGATATGACAAAAAGAATAATCCTATACTGTCAAATTCTGATTTCCAGCTCTTTATGGTACTTGACAAGAGAAATAACCCTGTAGCACGTGCAATTGCCTATGTGGATAAGTCATATAATGAGTTTTATAAAACAAACATAGGATTTTTTGGTTCTTTTGATTGCGTAAGAGACAAAAAATGTGCAGATCTTATCATAGAAAAGTGTGAACTTTGGCTAAAGGACAGAAATGCTGATGCAATCAGGGGACCTATTAATCCTGTTGCTGAAAACTGGGGATTCGTGTATGAAGGATATGATAAAAGAGCGGTATACATGGCTCCATGGAATCCTGAATACTATCATGAGTTTTTCCTGTCTCGCGATTATTCGAAGGTTAAAGACCTGTATGTATATGAAGCGGATATGGATAAAGGGTATGTGCTGCCGCCAAGGTATGAGAGTTTTGCCAAGGATTTCTTTATAAAGTATCCAGACATGACACTGAGAAGTCTGGATATGAAGGATATTGAAAAAGACGCATACTCCATATGGGAAATATCCAACATGGCTTTATCAGAAAATTGGGGTTATGTGCCTTTGGATCTTGCAGTAATGAAAGACATGCTGAAAAAACTTAAATTTATAGTTGATCCAGATGCGGTACTGATTGCCGAGTACAACGGAAGCGCTGTGGGATTCTGTCTGGGATTTCCTGACATAAATGGGATTATTAAAGATATAGGCGGGAAACTGTTCCCGTTTGGCTGGGCTGTTCTTCTTAAACGGTTAAAGAAAATAACTGATTACAGGCTTTTTGGACTTGCTGTGCATCCATCATGGCAAAGCCGGGGGCTGGATGCGCTCATGTACATCCAGCTGTATAAAAACCTTGCTTACAAAAAAATACGTATGGAAGCAAACTACATACTCGAAGATAATTACAGAATCAAGAATTCTCTGGAAAAGCTCGGTATGAAAAAAATCATCACATACAGGATATATGAAAAACCCTTAAATAAACTTATCTGATACTCTTTAGAGCATTTATAATATCTTTGATTATTTCCTCACTGTGATTAATCTGAGTATATACTGAATCATCAAAATCAGATTCTGACATATCAGAATAACTTTTGTTATCCATGAGGTCTGGAGAGAGAACGAACCATCCAAGTTGTAGTGCATATGTCAAAAGCGTCTCAATATCTGTAATTCGGTTTTTACTAAGTGAGAGGAAGAATTTTTGCGCTTCATTAATAAGCGAAATGCATTTTGTCAGACTCTTTGCGGCATTGTTTATTATAAGGCTATAATATGCAAGCGCGCACTCAAGGTTACTATTTCTAGGGGGGCAGAATGTTATGGAAGATTCAAGCTTGCCTGCTAAATCAATATAACCTTTAGTATTTAGTATTTCAGCACAGCTAGCCAGATAATCTGCCAATCTGTCACCGAAAAGATAAAGCTGGTTTATCCTTTCAGATCCTAAGAAACGATTAAGCTGGTTGCGTTTAATACTGACAAATGAGTCAAGTGTCTCGTCGGAAATTATTATCATCCTTGCTGCCTGTTGTGCAGACGGGGATTCTTTCAGTAAAGCGGATAAGATAAAACAATCAACATCTGATGATGCAGCTTTTTGCAAAGCCTGCTGATAGATGTAAAATGCTTTCGCGGACTGTTCAAAAGGTATACCGGCATCAAGCCTTCTTTTAGTAAGCCTCATTATATGAATATCTGAATATGAGTAAGTTGTTTTTACTGCTCTGTCGTGTTTAGTAATTATTTCTAAACTGCTAAGATAATCTATCTGAGATTTATTTAACCCTGTGAGTTTGGCTGCTTCAGCTGCTGAATATTCATTACCAGTATCCTTAAGGTCTGCTTTGTGTACAGCATCCATGAATTCCAATTCGAAAGGATCAGTGGAATTATCCAATATACCTTTGATGACTGACAAAGGGTAATAATGCTCTTTCTGTAAAGACCTGATCATATTTACCCTTTGTATGCAGTCTTTATTGTAGTAAGCCATATTTTTATTTGTTTTGCATTCTGGTTGTATAAGGCCTTCTTTTACATAATATTTCAATGTGGTTACATTTGTTCCTGTAGCCTTTGCCAGCTGCGATATCTTTAGTAATTCTTTGTTCAGTTCATTTTTCATAAACCCGATGCCTTTACATTTTGTTACTAACAGTCTAACACAATTTTAATTACATCGGGAGGATTTTCCAAAGCGAGCCTCATTGCGTCTTTGTAATTATCCAATTTGAAGTGGTGGGTTACAAAACCTTCTGTTTTGTACAACCCGTCTCTTATCCATTCCTGTACAAGATCGAAAGTATAAAGTTTTCGGTTATCCCATTCTTCCATGCCGTGTGCGTCAACACCTATAAGTTTTAATTCATGCCACCATATCGGAGTCTCATCAAATGTGATAGCTCTCATGTGATGGCCTATTTTCATCAAAGTGCCTCTCGGCCTTAACATCCGAAGTGCTGTTGTGTTAGACCAGTTACCGCCTATGCAGTCATATATACGGTCGAAACCTCCAAAAAACATCTTATTATTGTTCATCCCGGTATATACTTTGCTTGCTTTTGTAGCATCTGCTGCTGCCTGATACGGTTCTCCCTGCAGGATATGGTCAGCGCCAAGTTTTAATGCAAACTGCTGTTTTGTTTTTACTCTTTCTAGTACCCATATCTCACATTCGCTCTGTACAATCTTTATGGCCTGAACTACTCCGAGCCCTATTGTACCGCATCCCATAACCAGTATTTTTTCACCTTTTTTCGGAGGATCTACTGTTACTGAATGTACAGATACGCAAGCAGGTTCAATCATTACAGCCTGTTCATCAGTCAGTTCGTCAAATACCCGTGACAGAGCATTTTCTGAAGCAATGAATGTGTCAGACCAGCCTGCACCTGTATCAGTAAGATTATATGGACTTGGTTCCCCATAGTTTAGGCAGAAGTTATAATTGCCTTCAGCGCAATATCTGCATACAGGCTGTATACCTTTGTTATTGCATGATGACATATATTCCCTTATGGTTACCCTGTCTCCAACCTTGAATTTGGTGACCTTTGAGCCTGCCTCAATTACTTTACCTACATTTTCATGCCCTAGATAGGTTCTTTTTCCTGTAGGGATAGGTTCAAGTGCAGAGTCAGTACCTGTAGTAGCCTTAAAGAAACTTACATCTGTACCGCATAATCCGCATGCGATATTTCTTACCCTTACCCAGTTATCGGCAGGCAGGGGAGGGTCAGGTATGTTTTTTTTATACTTTACTGCATTCAAACCTGTAAAAAGCAGCGGTTTCATTATCTTGGCAGCTGCTTTGGTTGCTAATATTCTTGGTATGTCTTTGTCAAAAAAAATTGTTTTCATTTTTTCCTCCATTAAGTCAGCATTGCTTGCAGAACTGCCATGAAATCATTAAGCATGCATGCATATTCCGGACTTCCTATTGTCTCAACATAACCTTTCTCAACACCTTCTACAAATTCCACCTGCTTACCCAATACAGCAATTGCACCGTCAACGCTTAAGAACTTGAAATGGACGAACGGGAAGCGTCTTGTATAAACACCATGCCCGGACTTTGTCTTGCCGGCTTTAATTCTGAGATAACATGCTATGTAATCAGGTTTGCCTTCGTGTTCTACAGTAAACTGATATATCCTGTCCGGCTGGCGGCTTGTAAAATCTACCATTTCGGGAACTCCGAGTTTGTTATAAGTGGACAATGCCCTGGTTATCATATAAAGGCTCATCTTGATTTTTAAAGCTTTTCCTTCAAAATCTTCAGGATTGTTTTTAGGTGACATTTTCATAAGTCCCATAAGAAGAGCAAGAGTCTTTACTAACAGAGATAGGTTTTTTAAACCACCTTTAATTGATGGCATTGCCAGACCTCCTTTCAAAAGAGCATTCATTTTTTGCACAGTAGGAAAGGTCAGGCAGAGATCCGGATTTTCTGCAATTCCCTGAATGACATCAACCTTGCCATCATTAAAAGCCATATGGCAAGCGAGCATTTCACCATTGTTGCTTGCTCCAAACTGAACTGTTTTTTTGACTTTTTTAAACATCTTATTGAGTTTTTGATCATCATCCAGCAGAACCTGCATGACGGGGAATGCTGCGTTAAAGAAAAGTTTCGCTGTTAAAATATCCTTATCTGTTGCGGTCATCTGATTACCCCCTTATTCATCTTCCCAGTTCTCATCAGCTTCAAATTCCATACCCATCATTGACCTTACCTGGCCGATTATTCCATTAGCATCCAATCCATAATGTGAATAGAGATCCTCCGCATATCCAATTGTCGCATATTCATCATATAAGCCATGTTTTTTGAATATGCATCCTTTACCGCTTCCTGCTATAACTGAGGCTACTGAATCACCTAATCCTCCGATAATATTATGCTCCTCAACTGTAAGTATTCTGCGGGTGTCTTTTACAGCATCAAGAATGGCTTCTTCATCAATTGGTTTGATAGTATGCATGTTAACTACCCTTACAGAAAGGCCATCCTGTTCTTTTAGTGTTTTTGCAGCTTGTATAGACTGAAGAACCGCAATACCGCAGGCGATAATGGTAAAGTCAGTGCCTTCATGCATGGTTATTGCTTTGCCTATTTTGTAATTATATCCCTCGCTTTCATAAACAGGAGGTTCAAATCCTCTTCCGATCCTTATATAAACCGGACCTGGGACATCTATGCATGCACGGACTGCTTTGGAGGTTTCAATTCCATCAGCAGGGCATATGACCGTCATATTGGCCATGGATTTCATTATTGCAATATCCTCAGTACAGTGATGCGTGGTTCCGGCATGACCGAAAGAGATGCCTGCATGGGTAGCAATTATCTTGACTGGCAGATTCTGATAAGCGATATCTGTACGAACTTGTTCACCTGCTCTCATACTTGCAAAAACTGCCATTGTGGATGCAAATGGTATCAGTCCTGCTTTAGCAAGTCCAGCAGCTATACCCATCATGTTCTGTTCTGCAATTCCAACATTAAAGAATCTGTCAGGAAAAGCTTTTTCGAAGTGAACGATTGCAGTTGTTTTGGACAAATCCGCAGTCACTCCCACGATTTTTTCATTTGTCTTACCCATTTGCGCAAGCGTGCGGCCATATATCTCTCGGGCTGTCATTGTAGCCGCATCATAAGCTGTCCAGTTTGTTCCTGTTACCGCTGTCATATCACATACCTCCCATAGTCCTTAATATGGATTCTTTAGCTTTTTTACATACCTCAGAATCTGCAGATGCATAATGGTAAACTACATTGTTTTCCATAAAATCCACACCTTTTCCTTTAATTGTGTTTGCCAGTATCATTACAGGTCTTTCTGTTGCAGACCATGCTCTGTCAAAGGCTTCTGTAAGCTGCAAATAATCATGACCATTGATTTCTACCACATCAAATCCGAAAGCTTTCCATTTCTCACTAAAAGGCTCTAAAGACATTACATCCTCAGTTTTCCCGTCTATCATAAGCCTGTTACGGTCTACTACAGTTATAACATTTGTAAGCTTGAAATGTGATATGGACATTGCAGCTTCCCAGACAGAGCCTTCACAGCATTCGCCATCACCTAACAGGCATACAGTCTTATATGGTTTTTTCAAATATCTTGCTCCTAGACCGAGTCCTGCAGCAATAGAAAGCCCATGGCCTAATGAACCTGATGAAACATCACATCCGACAACCTTGTTAGAGTCAGGGTGCATAGCAAAAGGACTTCCAAAGTGATTGAAAGTCCTTAGTTCGTCTTCAGCAAAATATCCTTTCTTAGCTAAAACCGGTATAAATCCGGCTGCAGCATGTCCTTTTGAAAGGATGAATCTATCTCTGTCCTCCCAGCAAGGATTCTTCGGGTCCACATTCAAGTACTTGAAATACAGAATCGTCAGGATGTCCGCGCAGCTTAGCGAACCTCCTATATGCGATCCTCCGGACCATTCCATGACATCCACGATTTTTAGGCGTAATTCACATGCGGTCTTTTCCAGCATTTGCCTTTCTTCTTGTGTAATCGGCATTTGGTTTCCTCCTTATTCTGTTTTTAAAATTTTATAAAGTAGCGAGTACTACTATCTACTATTATATGCCGTTCATAAAATAAATCAATACCTAAATTAAATCGGTTATTTTCTAAACATTATAGTTAAGTCTCATCAGTCAATATGCGCATATACAAGTAACATGGTAAAATAAAGCAAGGAGGAGTATGTGCAGCCACTGGCTGTATCATATCAGTAAACATGTATCTTTTCGAATTGGAAAATGTTGAGTATCTTGATGTTATAAAGTATCCGAATATCAAGGTGAATAAAGGAATAACTACATTTATATGTGGAGACAGCGGGACAGGTAAAAGTACGCTTCTTAACCTGCTTAACACAGCAAAATCCCCGACAAAAGGAACGGTATTTTACCTTGGTCGCATGATAGATGAATATGACACAATTGAACACAGAAAACAGGTCATACTAGTAAATCAGTCAGTATATCTTTTTGACATGACAGTCAGGGAAAATTTTTATGAGTTTTATAAATACAGAGATCTGGATAAACCGGATGATAATACAATACATAAGTATTTAAAGTTATGCATTGCAGATTTTAATATGGATGCACTGTGCCAGAATATGTCCGGAGGAGAAAGGCAGAGGATTTTTTTAGCTATATGCTTATCTTTTATGCCTAAAGTAATCCTGCTTGATGAACCTACGAGCGCTCTAGATGAAAAGAATGCAGGAAACCTCATATCGAACGTAAAAAAATTCTGTCAGGAAAATAGTATGACTCTTATCATAGTATCTCACAGCAAACAGCTCGCTAAACAGTACGCTGATGACTGTATAGAGTTAAGAAACGGAGCAGATGCATGAACACAATTGTGAAAATGAACATATGGCAGTTTCTGCTTGTATACATTTTATTAATTATAGTTTTGATTATAATGAGAAGACGTAGAATAAATCAGATTAAGCTTCTTTTTATAGCAAGTATTAGGATGACTGTACAGCTGGTGCTTGCTGGTCTTGTGCTTACATATATTTTTGAAAACCCGCATCCGTTTTTTACTGTCAGTTATATAATCGCCATGATTGGTTTTGCGATATATACGGTATTGTCAAGGAATAAGGGATTGAATAGGCAATTTAAGATAGTTGTCGGTGTTTCTTTAGCTGTTACCGGATTAAGCGTTATCATATTTTTTATACTTGCAGTTGTCGGTGTTAATATTTTCAATGCGCAGTATACAATACCTATAAGCGGGATGATTATGGGTAATGCTATGACTGGAGTATCATTAGGTCTGAAAACTTTTAATGAAAACATAAGAACAGGGAGAAATAAAATTGAGGTACTGGTCAATCTGGGTGTCACGCCTGACAAGATACTTACCCCATTTGTCAACACAGCTTTGGAAACAGCGATTCTTCCTACTTTGAATTCCATGCTTGGTATGGGTATTATTTCTCTTCCAGGAATGATGACAGGCCAGATTCTTTCTGGAACACTGCCTATGACAGCGATTTTATATCAGATATCCATTATTATTGCGATAAGCGCTGTAACATGCATGGCTGTATTCTGCTCTCTGTATTTCGGATACAAGACCTTATATAACAAGAAAAATCAGATGCATATATAATGATTTTTCCTTAAAATTAAGATATTGTACTAATATGCCATTAGATATATAATCTAAATGCAGGTATATTTCAAATATAAACGGGGTTGATTATGAACAGACGAGAAACTGACAAAAACGGCTCATTCAGAAGATTCCTTAATAATATTAAAGGAAGGGCTTTATGGATAACAGTTGTTTATTTGGTTATAGGTTCTGCATGGATTATCATATCTGACATACTTTCAAAGGCATTCTTTGAAGATTCATCTGATCTTGTGCTTGTAAGTATAATAAAAGGACTGGTTTATGTCATTGTTACTGGTCTTGTCATATTTACAATGATTTACAAAGCGCTGAAGGAAGTGCACCAGGCAAAACAGGAAACAGAAAATGCTAATGAAGAGTTATTGAAATCTATTGATGAGTATAAACACCTCTATATCGAATACAGCAATAAGCAGTCTTTGTTAAAATCACTCATAAGCACGATACCGGACCACATCTTCTATAAAGACAGGGAATACAGGTATATAAGCTGCAATAATGCATTTACTGATTTTCATGGTAAGAAAGAAGAAAATATCATATCGAAAAATGATTACGAGATATTCGGCAGTGCAGTAGCAGATAGAATCAGAGCCATAGATATGGCAGTTCTAAATGATGAAAAGGAAGTGCGTACCGAAATGGAGGTATTCGACCATGAAGGTAATATGTATATTTTTGAATCAATACTGACTCCGTATTATGATGCAAATAAACACTGTATAGGATTGATTGGAGTAGGAAGAGATATAACAGAACGTAAAAAGAGAGAAGAAGAAGTGATATATCTTAGCCAGCATGATATTTTAACCGGGTTATATAACAGGCTTTATCTTGAGAAAGCATATAATCAGCTGGATAATCTGGAAAATCTTCCTATATCAGTTATAATCGGTGACATTAACGGATTGAAGATGGTTAATGATTCGCTCGGACATAAGTATGGCGACCAGTCTATAAAGGATATTGCGGAAATCTTAAAAAAATGCTGCGCTGAAAAGGGTGTTATCGCACGGACTGGCGGTGATGAATTCGTTCTCATTCTGCCAAAGACAGAAAACAAAGCCGCTTATGAGCTTATTAAGGAGATCGCAAAAGAATGTAATTCCCATTTAGAGAATATAAATAATACATTTTATGCAAGCATTTCATTAGGATGCGCGACCAAAGTTACTCTAGAAGAGAGTTTTGATAAGATAACCCAGCAGGCAGAAGAAAATATGTACCGTCAGAAGATATTTGAATATAAAAGCCAGCATAGTGCTATTCTGACCTCGATTAAGAAAACAATGTTTGAAAAAAGTTTTGAGACTGAATCACATGCTGAAAGGATGGCTGTGCTATCAAGGAAAATAGGAGAGTATATGGGTCTAACTCAAGATGAAATAACTGCATTGGAGCTTTTGTCAAATCTGCATGATATCGGAAAAATCAGTATAGATGCAGGTATTTTATCAAAACCAGGAAAACTGACTGACGACGAGTGGGTCCAGATAAAGAGACATCCTGAGGTAGGATACAGGATTACTCAGGTTTCGCCGGATTTAATGCACATATCGGAATATATTCTTTCACATCATGAACGATGGGATGGGAAAGGGTATCCCCAGGGATTAAAGGAAAAAGACATACCTCTTTTATCGAGAATAATAGCAATTGTAGATTCATATGATGCTATGACACAGGACAGGCCATACAGTAAAGCAAAAACACTGGCACAGGCAAAAAAAGAAATTCTTGATAATGCAGGAAAACAGTTCGATCCGGTTATCGCCCAGTTATTTGTTGAAAAGATTTTATCCTGATAGTTAGCAAGCTGAGTTATGTAATTGTATATCTTCCATTGAAATGATATAGTAAGCATTGATATGAATGCTGCATTAAGGTGTTAAATGAATAATAGGGTAGGCAGAACCGGTGCATATATAACAAAGAACACTAAATATTTCCTGTTTACTATATCAGTAATTTTAATAATCCTGTTTGGGCTGCTGTTTTGTGTTAACGAAATCAATACCTCAGTAGATGAATACACAGCGCAGCTTAAGAACATAGCTCATGTACTGTCTGCCGGAATCCCGCTTGAAGTTTTTGATATATATGAGGAAAATGATTCCTTTATTGCGGACCCTCTGTATAATGAAGTGGTAAAGAGTGTCGAAACATATATTTCCCAAACTGAAAGTGTTAGAAGTATATCTGTCTTTATTGTAGCTAAAGAGAAATTATTTCATTTTATACAAGCTGGTATCATAAAAAATCCAGCATTGGAGGGTGAATATGAAAAAGTTATCAAATTTAGTTTCGAGCAGAAGACTGATGCTTCATATATTCCTGAATTATATAATATTGGAAAAAATAATGCCTATATATCAGTACCAATTTCAAATAATGAATTAAAAAGCATGACTAGCCTGCTTGCTCTGGAAATGTCTACTGATTTGCTTCATAAGCAGATTATGCAGCATCTTTTTCTGACAATATTCATATTTGCCTTGATTATAACTATATATATAGGTATGGCTATCGCTTTGATTAAAAACAGAACTCTTCGTGATGAAAAGAAAAAAATCTGGGATTCAGCAAAGGCATTAAAAGAAAGCGAGATGCTGTTTAGGAATATCTTCGAACAGGCTGCCATAGGTATATCAATTAATACTGTAAATGAAAATCTGGTAACTGATTTTAATTCCATAAATGTGAATACATCATATGAAAGAATTACTGGATACACAAAAGAACAATTAATGAGACTTAAATGGACGGAAATTACCCATGATGATTTTTTGCATGAAGAACAAAAAATGATGCAAGACTTTTTAGAAGGGAAAATTAATGATTATAAGCTGGAGAAAAAGATACTAAGAGCAGATGGTACTGTGGCATGGGTAAGTATAATCGTATCGGGACTGCATCTGGATGATCAGGAAAATCAGAAATACATATGCATAGTAGAAGATATTGATAACAGAAAAAAGATGGAATCCTCACTGATTGAAAGCGAAAAGGATAAATCCATTCTGATTTCAAATATGCCTGGGATGGCGTATCGAAGCAGGTATGATAAGGATTGGACCATGGAATTCGTATCTTCAGGCTGTCTGGAACTAACAGGATACAGTGCAGACAGATTTACATACGAAAACAAGATAGTTTTTAATCAGCTTATAGATTCACGGTATGCAGAATTTGTACAGAAGAAGTGGAGACAAGCTGTCATAAACAAAACAAAATGCAGTATTGAATATGAGATACGTTCAGCATCGGGACAAAATAAATGGGTATATGAACAAGGACAGGCTGTGTATAGCGAAACAGGCGAACCTTTGTACATAGAAGGTCTTATTATTGATATCGATAAAAGTAAAAAGCAGGAATTGGAATTAAGATTTTTAATCGATCACAATCCTATGACAGGCTTATTCAGCAAAAGCTATTTCCACTTTATCCTTAACAGAGAGGTAGAAGATGGTATTATCGGCAAGAAAGCAGTCATTCTCTTAAATATTCGAAATTTCAGCTTGCTCAATATGACATACGGTTATACATATGCTGAAGAGATAATAAAGGAGTTATCCACACAGTTAAGGTTGATTTGCGCAAATAACTGCCAGATTTTTCATATATCAATAGATAGGTTTGTTATGTATATAAAAGGATATGAAGACAAACAGGAACTTGTCAGCATCTGCAACAGGATTACTGCAATGGTATACAGAAAATTCATAACTAGGATTGTAGGAGGCAGTATGGGAGTATATGAATTTGATTCATATATGGCAGATGGAGACATTGTAATAAGAAATGCATCAATTGCAGCTGAAAATACAGATACATCCCAAGTTTTCTCATTTATGTTTTTTAATACAGACATGGAAAGGAAAATTATAAGGAAAACAATTATAGAAGAAGAGCTGGCTAAGATATCATATGGGGATGAAAAAAACAGGCTATTTGCAATGTTCCAGCCTATAGTCAGATTGTCAGATGATAGTATAGCTGGATTCGAAACCCTTGCAAGATTTAATTCGGAAATACTGGGTAATGTCCCTCCTAATGAATTCATACCTGTAGCAGAGGAAAAACAGCTTATAGTCGCTTTAAGCAAAAAAATAATCAGACATGCGCTGGAGTTCATAATAATGCTGGAGAAAGAAGGAGCTGATAAATTGTCTGTATCGGTTAACATATCTGCAATACAGCTTCTGCGCGAAGAATTCGTCGGGGATGTTATTGATCTGGTTCAGGAATATTCGATAAACCCTGACAAGCTTGTACTGGAAATTACAGAATCTATTCTTGCTCAGAATTATTCAGAAATTAATGATAAGCTTTCC
>Ga0123335_1003308_pt1 | contig 22684 bp, 16 predicted proteins | sample BiotimSIPDNA_2_FD_89707 | JGI IMG/M metagenome (GOLD analysis project Ga0123335, IMG submission 89707) | Anaerobic biogas reactor microbial communites from Washington, USA - Biogas_R2 time_0 SIP DNA | ecosystem: Engineered > Bioreactor > Anaerobic > Unclassified | place: Washington, USA...
ACCCGGGGTGGTGTCGGGGCACCCGGGGTGGTGTCGGGGCACCCGGGGTGGTCGGACAAGTCGGACAAGTCGGACAAGTCGGACAAGTCGGACAAGTCGGACAAGTCGGACAAGTCGGACAAGTCGGACAAGTCGGACAAGTCGGACAAGTCGGACAAGTCGGACAAGTCGGACTGGGTCATTCATAATTCAGCATTCAGCATTCAGCATTAGGTCTTGCTTGTCGTGCGTCAAAATGCAGTCAATTGTTGATCTTTGTCGTTTCAGCGAAGGATAGATTTGAAAAAATTGCCCAAATGGCTTAAATTTTCCTTTTTGGACAAACCAAAAATGATACTGAGGAAATAGGCATGGCATCTGTATTTGAGTTTTTCAAGCGTGGTTTGCAGAAGACGACCACGTCCCTTGTCCGCAAGGTCAAGGGGATATTTGGTGGTGAAACGACGTGGAATGCGGAATCGTATGAGGCGTTGGAGGCGGCCTTGATCGGAACCGATCTTGGCGTTGTGATCAGCGGGCAACTTGTCGCGGAAGTGAAAGACCGCTACGAGCGCGGCGAGATCAAGACAGGAGAGGACATCATGGCCGTTGCGCAGGAAACCGTGTTGTCCTTGCTGGCAACGGATTCCGACACGCCGATGACCGTCGCGGAGGAAGGACCGACGGTGATCATGATGGTCGGAGTCAATGGAAGCGGGAAGACGACGACCTGCGCGAAGTTGGCTCATTACCTGATGAAGCAGGGCAAGACTGTTCTTCTGGGCGCGGGGGACACGTTCCGTGCGGCAGGCGTCGAGCAGTTGAAGATATGGGGCGAGCGCTTGGGTGTGCCCGTCGTTGGCGGTCGTCAAGGCGGCGATGCGGCGGCGGTGGCGTTCGATGCGGTGACCAGCGGGAGCCAGAAAGGAATCGATTATGTGATCATCGATACTGCGGGGCGGCAGCATACCCGTCGCGACCTGATGGACGAATTGTCGAAGGTCCAGCGGATCATCGGCAAGGCGAAGCCCGATGCACCGCATGAGATTTGGTTGACGGTTGATTCGTCGATCGGGACCAATGCATTGGTTCAGGCGCGTGAATTTGGGAAATTGTTTCCGATCACGGGTTTGATCTTGACGAAGTTGGACGGGACTGGGAAGGGCGGGGTCGTGGTCGCGATCAAGCGCGAGCTTGGATATCCCGTACGTTTTGTCGGTTTGGGTGAGCAAGTTGACGATTTGCAGCCCTTTGACCAGGAATCGTTCGTAAAGGCTCTCTTCACGGCTTGATTTGGGCTGTTCCTGATGCCTTGGCGCAAGGAGTGACTGGTGCTTTCAAGCTTGCGGCAATATTTTGGACACGAAGAATTTCTTGAAGGGCAGGCCGAGGTCGTAGAGCGGATTCTGTCTGGCGAGGAATTGTGCGTCGTGATGCCGACTGGCGCCGGGAAGTCGTTGTGCTACCAGTTTCCTGTGATGATGCGAGAGGGCTACGGGCTTGTGATTTCGCCGTTGATTTCGCTGATGAAGGATCAGGTCGATTCCCTGGTGGCACGCGGCATTCCCGCTGCGAGCATCAACAGCAGCATTCCCCGTGAAGCGCAGAATCAGGCGTTGCGCGACGCAAGGAATGGTCGGCTGAAGTTCCTCTACGTCGCCCCCGAGCGTTTTCGGATCGATGGGTTCCGTTCGTACCTTGCGATGCACCCGCCGAATCTGGTCGTTGTTGACGAGGCGCATTGCGTCAGCCAGTGGGGACATGATTTCCGTCCCGATTACCAGCGGATGTGGGGCATGTTCCCTGAGCTGGAGAAAATGCAGGTCTGCGCGTTTACGGCGACCGCAACTCCATACGTTCGGGACGATATCCGTGAGCAGCTTCGACGACTGAAAATGGTTGATCTTGTCACTGGATTCAAGCGGCCGAACCTGGGATTTTCAGTAAGGGATTGCTTTGAAAAGCGAGACAAGTCACTTGCCGTGGAACGCTTGCTGGCGATGAAGGAGCCGGCGATCATCTACGTGTCAACCAGGAAGGCGGCTGAGGAATTGTCGAAAAACTACAAGTTGCGGATGTACCACGCGGGAATGCGCGATGTCGAACGGAAATCCGCCCAGGATTATTTCATCCAGGACAAATGCCCCGTCCTTGTCGCGACCAATGCGTTTGGCATGGGCATTGACCGTCCCGACATACGCTTCGTCCTTCACTACAATCTTCCCGGAAGCCTGGAGGCGTACTACCAGGAGGCGGGGCGAGCAGGGCGCGACGGGAAGCCTTCGGAATGCTGCCTGCTGGACTACTATCCCGACCATCGGATCCAGGAGTTCCTGCTTGAGATGAACAATCCGCCTGTTGAGTTGCTCCTTGCCTTGCACAAGTGCCTGTATCGGCGGGCTCGTCCTGATGGCATAGTGTCGTTCATTCCTGACTTGCTTCTTGGCGAGCTTGGCGGCCTGGTTCGTGGCGACTCCCAGTTGATGTCCGCTGCGAAGTTGCTTGAGCGGCAGGGGTTGCTAGTCCGCGAGCATGGCGGCGGGGACTTGGTTGGCGAGCTGGGCTTTGTGGAACCCCTGGGGGCGTTGATGGCGAAGAATGAGAGCCAAGCCACGCAACGATCCTTGTTTACGTATCGGATGTGTCAGGAGCTGGAGCGTCGAGGTTCGAAGCAGTTCCAGGGTGGGACGCTTGAGATGAGCTACATTACTGGATTGCGGGTCGACCAGGTGGAACGCGTCCTGGAAGCCTTGAATGGCAAAGTGCTGAACTGGACGACCGGCGAAGCGGAAGGCGTGCTGAGGTTGACTGATAAGGGGATGTGCGAAAAGCCCGAATTGGACGTGGCGTCGCTGACAAAGAAGCGCGACCTGGACTACCGTCGCTTCTATGACGTTCAGAGCTATGTACGGACGGGCCGGTGCCGGCAGGCTTATATCATCGGGTATTTTGGCGAGAATATTGGGGATTGGAAATGCGGTTTTTGCGACTCTTGTGCTAGCGGCGGCAAGGGGGCTGGCAAGATTGCCAAGAAGCTCAGCAAGGCGAATGTCGGTCGGCCGGCGACTGTGTCCGAGGCGAGGGATGCGAAGGGCTTTCTTTGCGCCTTGAGCATGATCGATGGGCGTTTCGGCATCAACCGGTTTGTCGGCATGCTGCGCGGCGAGGATGACGACCATGAGGATCTGATGAGCAATCCCTTTCACGGTGCGTTCAAGCAATTGAGCAGGACCGCGTGCAAGCGGCTGATCACGTCCTTGAGGTCATGCGGTTATGTCACGCTGACCAAAGGGGAATATCCTTGCCTGGAGCTGACGGACAAGGGCGAGAAGGCCTGTGCAAGCAAGAAAAAGCTAAGCCTGAATATCGAGTAGCAGGCTTGGCTGGACTGGCTGGTGCGTAGTCGGTCCTCAGTCTTGCTTGAGTTTTTCCTGAAGGAGCTTGTCAAGAGAATCCCGACTGAGGTTTTCGGTGATTCGTCCGAGTTCGAAGCTGCCCAGCCTGAGGATTGCGGCCGGCGTCGATTCAAGCTTGAAGAACTCCATGGCTCCCTGGTCCTGGCTGACATCTATCACCACGAAGTTGCACAGATCCTTTTTTTCGTCCTTGATTTCCCGGAGCCAGGTTTGGCCTTCCAACTCGCCTTTCGTGATGACCAGCAGGTAGGGCTTGATTTCCCCCGACTGGGACGCCAATTCGGGAGTTGGTGTTTCGCCCGGCTTGATGTGGTTGACCTCGGTCGCTTTCGGCTTGGCTTTCGTCTCGGTCTTGATGGCTTTCTGGTACTTGTTCAAGAAGTAAACCGTCATTAAAATGACCAAGGGGTAGATGATGATCCTGGGCGTCAGGCGCCTGGCGAGGGAACCCTGGAAATGAGTGACGAAGGAAAGCGGGGGCTTCTCGTCCTTGAATTTGTCTTCTGGATCTGTCATGGTCGTTCCTAAGTTAGATGAAGAAAAAAGCAATCCTGAATTTAATTTGGATAAAGTGAAAATCAACTAGCGCTCGCGGGATATTCCAGGTTCCATCACACAAACAACTCGCAATCAAGGCAAAAACGTCTTTGGCGTGGGGACTGCAATTGGGACTGGGACGAATGAGACCTATGAGACGAATGTGACCTATGGGACTGGGATATGTGACTGGGACTATGGGACGTTGATATTGGGTTTTATGTGTTTGGCGGGAGTGGAATTGGAGCTATATAATAAAAAAGTATATTTTTTTATTTATATGACTTGATTTTTCCGTTTTGTGGAATATCTTATACATCAATTGATAAGAAAATATCAATATAAATATAACTAATCAGGTCTATTATTATTTTATAAATTGGAGGCATTGTTTTATGGCTGACAAGCAGAAGGTTGTTGAATCGGATCGTGTTGTGGACAACGATCTTGCGGCATTGGACGCATTGATATTGAAGGTTCAGGCTGCCCAGGGTCGTTATGCGGAATACAGCCAGGAGGCTGTCGACAAGATTTTCCGTGCAGCCGCCTTGGCTGCGAACGAGGCTCGGATCCCGTTGGCGAAGCTTGCGGTTGAGGAGACCGGAATGGGGCTTGTCGAGGACAAGGTGATCAAGAATCACTTTGCGGCGGAGTATGTATACAACAAATACAAGAACGAGAAGACCTGCGGGCAGATTGAGTTTGACGATGCCTTCGGCATTATCAAGATTGCGGAGCCGGTCGGTTTGATTGCCGGCATTGTTCCGACGACCAATCCGACTTCGACCGCGATCTTCAAGTCCCTGCTGGCCCTGAAGACCCGCAACGGCATCATCTTCAGCCCGCATCCTCGTGCCAAGAAGAGCACGATTGCGGCGGCAAAGATTGTTTTGGATGCGGCGATCGAGGCAGGTGCTCCTGAGGACATCATTTCCTGGATCGAGGAGCCGAGCGTTCCCCGCAGCCAGCATCTGATGGGGCATCCGTCGATCAACATGATTCTGGCCACCGGCGGACCCGGCATGGTCAAGGCGGCCTATTCGAGCGGCATTCCTGCGGTCGGCGTCGGTCCCGGCAATACTCCTGCCTTGATGGATGAGACCTGCGACATCCAGTTGGCTGTCAGTTCCGTCATTCAAAGCAAGACCTTCGACAACGGCATGATTTGCGCTTCCGAGCAGTCCGTGATTGTCGTCGACAAGATCTACAAGGAAGTCAAGGCTGAATTTGCCAAGCGCGGCGCGTATCTGCTCAATGCCGAGGAGGCTGCCAAGGTCGCGTCGATCATCGTTGTCGATGGCAAGCTCAATGCCGGTATTGTTGGTCAGACCGCCGTCAAGATCGCCTCGATGGCCGGTTTGAAGGTTCCGGAGTATACGAAGGTATTGATTGGCGAGACCAAGGGCGTTGGCAAGGAATATCCCCTCAGCGTTGAAAAGCTCTCGCCGGTCCTGGCGATGTACAAGGTGAAGGATTTTTCCGAGGGCTTGGTGTTGGCTCAGAAGCTGTTGGACTTTGGCGGCATCGGTCATACCAGCGTACTCTATACCGATCCTCGCAACAAGGAAAACATCAGTCGTTTCGGCGAAGAAATGAAGACTTGCCGTACGTTGATCAACATGCCTGCCAGCCAGGGTGCCATTGGCGACGTCTTCAACTTCAAGCTCGATCCTTCGCTTACCCTGGGTTGCGGCACCTGGGGTGGCAACTCGGTCAGCCAGAACGTCGCTCCGAAACACTTGTTGAACATCAAGACAATTGCCGCGAGGAGAGAAAACATGCTATGGTTCCGTGTGCCTGACAAGATCTACTTCAAGTACGGATGCCTCCAAGAAGCCCTGCATGACCTGGGAGAGGACGGACGCAAGCGCGCCTTTATCGTCACTGACCGCTACCTGTACAACACCGGCTTGCACGGCGACCTGGTGGACTGCCTTGAGGAGATGAACATCAAGTTTGAGATCTTCAGCGACGTCGAACCCGATCCCACGCTGGAGGCGGCCTACAAGGGCGTCGAGCGCATGAACGCCTTCAAGCCTGACACGATCATCGCCTTCGGCGGCGGCTCTCCGATGGATGCGGCCAAGATCATGTGGTTGCTCTACGAGCATCCCGAAGTCCATTTTGACGATATCGCCATGCGCTTCATGGATATCCGAAAACGCGTCTACAAGTTCCCAAAACTGGGCACGAAGGCGACGATGGTCGCCATTCCCACCACCTCAGGAACCGGTTCGGAAGTCACCCCGTTTGCCGTGATTACCGACGAGAAGACCGGCAACAAGTATCCCTTGGCCGACTATGAGCTGACTCCCGACATGGCGATCATCGACACCAAGCTGGTGATGAACATGCCCAAGAAGCTGACGGCATCCAGCGGCATCGATGTGCTTGTCCACGCGATTGAGGCCCGCGTCTCGATCCTGGCCAGCGAATATACCAATGCCCTGGCCTGCGAAGCCACCAGGCTTGTCTTCAAGTATCTGCCGATTGCCTACCAGCAGCCGGACAATGAGAAGGCACGCGAGAAAATGCACCATGCCTCGACGATTGCGGGCATGGCCTTTGCCAACGCCTTCCTGGGACTTTGCCACTCGATGGCCCACAAGCTTGGCGCGGAGTTCCACATTCCTCACGGCATCGCCAACGCCCTGCTGATCGGCCCGGTCATCTTCTACAACGGCACCAGCAAGCCGACGCGCCAAGGAACCTTCTCGCAATATCATTGCCCGGAGGCCAAGGAGCGCTATGCTATGCTCGCTGATTTCCTGCAGATGACCACCCCCGACATGACTCCCGAGGCCAAGGCGGCGGCCCTGATCAGCGAAATTGAAAAACTGAAGAAGACCCTGGAAATTCCAGCCACGATCAAAGAATACGGTATTCCTGAAAAGGACTTTCTTGCCAAGGTCGATATGCTCTCGGAAAAGGCCTTTGACGATCAGTGCACCGGCGCCAATCCACGTTATCCCCTGATCAGCGAGATCAAGGACCTCTACCTGAAGGCATACTATGGGAAATGAAACATGAGAGGGAATGACGGCTGCACCGGCAAAGGTCCCGGTGCGGCCGCTTCCCAATGGAGAGCGAAATGACGCAAAAGCAGAAAATCATGATTTGTATGGGCAGTTCCTGTTTTGCCCGCGGCAACGAAGACAATTTGCGATTGATTGAGGACTACATCGAGGAACATCAGCTTGGCGACCGTATTGAGCTGTCCGGGCGATGCTGCGCAAAGCAGTGCGCGGAAGGACCCAATATCAGCATCGATGGCGTCCTCTACAACGGCGTCAGCAAGGAAAAGCTGCTGAAGCTCCTGGACGAAAAATTTCTGTCGTAAGTCAAGAGTTCATGCTCCTATTTCGCAGGTGTCGCTACTTTCAACCCATTTCATGCCATTTATGTAAAAAATGAATCTCAAATACCCCATTTATACAGCGGATGCGGAGTGCCAGGATTGCTTCAAATGCGTCCGGCACTGTCCGGTAAAAGCAATCAAGGTCGTTTCCGGGCATGCTTCGGTGATTCCGGAGTTGTGCGTTGCCTGTGGCAAATGCGTTGAGGTCTGCCCAGTCGAGGCGAAGAAAATCCGCAACGATCTGAGTGTCGTGCTGGATCTGCTGCAGGGACCCGATCCGGTCTATGTGTCCCTCGCGCCTTCCTGGGGCAGCGAGTTCAAGGGGTTGCCGGCGCCCAAGCTTATCGCCGCCTTGCGGAAACTCGGCTTCGCAGGCGTCAGCGAGACGGCGCTGGGTGCGCAAATCGTCTCCGACAACCTCGCCGAGGAATTGCGCGGCATGAAGAAAGGATTGATGATTTCCTCGGCCTGTCCTGTGGTTGTCGATTTCGTTCGCAAGTACCTCCCAGAGTTTGTTCCTTCGATTACCCCGGTGCTTTCCCCTGCTTTGAGCCATGCTCTCATGTTGCGCAAAGTATTCGGCGAGAACATCAAGGTTGTTTTCATTGGTCCCTGCATTGCCAAGAAGAACGAGGCGGATCGTCGTCCCGATTTGATTTCCTCGGCCATTTTGTTCCCGATGCTCAGGCAATGGCTCAAGGAATTGAAGATCGATCCATGGCAGTTGCAGCCCACGGAAGAAGACCGCTTTGTCCCGGAAGATTCCAAGGACGGCGCCATTTATCCGATTGAGGGCGGCATGAATGAAACGTTGCGGGTGCAACCTGGATGCGACCACATCAACTACACAGTGGTTTCCGGCATCGAGGCGTTGCGGCAGGCTCTTCAGGGACTTCATCCTGACGATATCCGCGAGCCGGTTTTTCTGGAGGCGCTTTCTTGCATCGGTGGTTGCGTGCATGGACCTGGAACCGAACATTGTTCCCCGGGGCTGCTCGAACGCCTGCGCATCATCCGCAATACTGATTTCCAAAGGGATAGGAAGCCACGCAGTGTTGCGGAGATCACGGAAAAGTACGACACCGCACCGGTCCAGGATTCTGAAGTTTCCATCCGTGACATCAAGCAGGCCTTGCTCCTGATTGGCAAGGCAACACAAGAGGATGAACTGAACTGCGGGGGATGTGGATACGATACCTGCCAGAATTTTGCCAAGGCGCTTCTGGCCGGCAAAGCCGAACCCAGCATGTGTGTATCCTACCTGCGAAACCTGGCCCAGAAAAAATCCAATGCGATCTTGCGTTGCATCCCGGCTGCCGTGGTCATCGTCAACAAAAACTTGCAACTGATCGAATGCAACCGCCGCTTTGCCGAACTCTGCGGCGAAAGCGCACTGGAAATCTATGAGATATCACCAGGCATGCCCAATGCCTACCTCGAAACCCTGATCCCCTTCGCCGACCTCTTCAAAGAAGTGATCAATACCGGCAAGGAACTCTCCAGAGGCGCCTTGAAGCTCGACAAGAAACTGCTCAACATCATCATCTTCAACATTGAACCCGGCCAAGTTGTCGGCGCCATCCTCTTTGATGTCACGCAAACCGAGTTCACCCGTGAGCAAATTGCCGACCAGGCCCGCAAGGTCATCGAGAAGAATTTGGCGACTGTTCAGGATATCGCCTGCAAGCTTGGAGAGCACATGGCCGAAACAGAAATCCTCCTGCGATCCATCGCGGAAAACTACGCCGAAAAATAAGCCGCGGCAAAAAATTCCGCAAATTCCGTATGTTCTGAAGTAAAAACAGAGTCCTTATGAACACCAACACCGAACATCCTCTTTTTCTCGACCTGGCCTATAGCCAATGCAACAAGCATGGTGAAAGCATCTGCGGGGATGCCTTCCGTTTTGAAAAGAGCGATAGCGACGGGCGTGTTGTAGCAGTTCTTTCCGACGGCTTGGGCAGCGGTGTCAAGGCCAACATTCTCGCTTCGATGACTGCCACGATGGCGATGAAGTTCGCCGCCCAGCCCAACTATAGCATTTTACATGCTGCTGAAATCATGATGAGCGCCTTGCCCATCTGCCAGGTTCGGAAAATCAGCTACGCCACGTTTACCATCTTGAATGCCTGGACGGACTTTTCGATCCGCATCGTCGAAATGGGCAATCCCCCGTTTCTGCTGTTCCGTCAGGGCGAACAAATCAAAATCCCCTTTGAACGGCTTGAATCCGAGCGCTGGAACGACCGGAAGATGAAAATCTACCATTTTTCGGCGCAGTGCGAAGACCGCATTGTCTTCTTCTCCGATGGCATCAGCCAGGCGGCCATGGGAACAACCGAATGGCCGCTGGGCTGGCGCGAATCCGGCTGCGCCTCCTTCATCGGCGAAATCCTCGGCAACACCCCGTCGATCTCCTCTCATGAACTCTGCAACGCCATCATCAAGGAAGCTCGCGGCAAAGAACCCCAGCGCATCAACAAGGACGACATGACTTGCGCATCCCTCTACTTCCGCCATCCGAGAAAGATGCTCATCTTCACCGGTCCCCCGTATGATCGCCAGCATGATGCCGAGTGCGCCAAGCTTATCGATACCTTTGATGGCGAGAAAGCGGTATGCGGCGGTACCTCGGCCGAAATTATCGCCCGGGAGTTGGACCGGGAGCTGAAAATGGACTTGGGCAGCATCTCCTCGGACATGCCGCCGATGTCCACGATGCCGGGCATCGACCTGGTTACGGAAGGCATTTTCACGCTGACCAAGGCGGCGGGGTACCTTGAAAAAGCCGATACGTTCATGCCCCGCAATCCGGCCGGCATCCTGGCTGAAATGATGCGCCGCAATGACCTGATCTACTTTCTTGTGGGCACACGCATCAATGAAGCGCATCAGGATCCGAACCTGCCCCAGGAACTGGAATTGCGTCGCAATATCGTGCAGCGCATTGCCGGCATCCTAAGAAACAAATTTTTGAAAAAGGTTGATATCAAGTACGTCTGACGGCTGGGCAAGTTTTTTGCGCCGTTGTTTCCATTAACACCATTGGAGGAAATGCATGCAGGAAAGTGTTGAAAAAACGAAGGCTATGGTACAGCATTTGGCTGCCGTCAACGCCATTCTGGAAAAGAACGAGTATGATCCCGGGAGGCTGATTCCCATTCTTCAGGAAACTCAGGAGGTATACAAGTACCTGTCGCGAGATGTGATTAGCTATCTTGCCACTTCGCTTGATGTGCCGGTTGCCCATGTCTATGGCGTAGCCACATTCTATGCGCACTTTTCGCTCGAGCCGAAAGGGAAGCATATCATCCGCATCTGTGACGGAACAGCTTGCCATGTCAAGAAATCGACGGGCATCCAGCAGCACATCTACAAGCGCCTCGGGCTCAATGACGACAAGCGCACCACCGACGACCTGCTTTTCACCCTTGAGATGGTCAGCTGCCTGGGCGCCTGCGGACTCGCACCGGTCGTTGTCATCGACGAGGAAGTCTATGGCCAGGTCACTCCGGCTATGATTGACGATATCCTCGATAAGATTATCGCTGAGGAAAAAAATGCTAAGGGAGAAGAATAATCATGACTAACATTCCTGCTAAAACCCCTGATTTGGAAAAGATAGCGGCTCACTACAAGCAGCAGGTCGCAGATCTGAAAAGACGCGTCATTATCTGCGGCGGTACAGGTTGTATCGCCAACGGGGCATTAAAAGTCCGTGACGCCATTTGTGCGGAAATGGAAAAAGCCGGCGAAAAAGCGGTCATTGACCTGATGAGTCATGAAGACCACAGCGGCGAAACCTACTTTTCAAAAAGCGGTTGCCAGGGCTTCTGCCAGGTTGGGCCGATTCTTCGCATCGAACCCGAAGGCATCTTCTACTGCCATGTCAAACCTGAAGACGCCGCGGAAATCGTCAACGTCACCCTGAAAACCGGCGAAATCATCGACCGCCTCGTCTATGTCGATCCGGTCAGCAAGAAGCCTCGGCGGCATGAAGATGAAATCACCTTCTATACCCGCCAAAACCGGGTCGTCCTCAAAAACTGCCTGATTGAGCCGGATAACATCGAAGAATACATCTACAACGAGGGCTATAAAGCCGCCCGCAAGGCACTGACGGAAATGAGCGCGGAACAGATCTGCCAGAAGATCATCGATGCCGGTCTGCGTGGACGCGGTGGCGGCGGCTTCCCGACCGGCCTGAAATGGAAATTCACCCTTGCCTCGAAAGGGGACAAGAAATACGTCATTTGCAATGGAGACGAAGGGGATCCTGGCGCTTTCATGGATCGTTCGGTCATGGAAGGCAACCCCCACGCCGTACTGGAAGGCATGATGATCGCCGGCAAGGCCGTCGGAGCGGACGAGGGCGTCGTCTACGTGCGTACTGAGTATCCCCTGGCTGTTCAACGCATGCGCAACGCCATCAAGGCGGCTGAAGAACGCGGGCTGCTCGGCAACAATTTGTTCCAGAGCGGATTCAACTTTCACGTTCGGGTCGTCGAAGGCGCCGGCGCCTTTGTCTGCGGCGAAGAAACTGCGCTGATGGCTTCCATTGAAGGCAAACGCGGGATGCCCAGCCCGAAGCCGCCGTTCCCGGCCGAACGCGGGCTATACGGGAAACCCACGGTCATCAACAACGTGGAAACCCTCGCGTCGATTCCCTACATCATGCGTAAAGGCGTCGAGGTCTACCGTTCCGTCGGCACGGAGAAATCACCTGGCACAAAGACTTTTGCATTGACCGGCCATGTCGCCAACACCGGCCTGATCGAGGTTCCCTTTGGCACCACTCTCCGGGAAATCGTCTACAATATCGGTGGCGGTGTCACCGACAATGCCGGTCATGTTACCGGCGAGGACTTCAAGGCTGTTCAGATCGGCGGTCCGTCAGGTGGTTGCTTGACGCCGGATTTGCTTGATTTGCCCTTGGACTTTGATTCGCTGAAAGGCGCTGGCGCCATGGTTGGGTCCGGGGGGCTGGTGGTGATGAACAAGCAGACCTGCATGGTCAGCATTGCTCGCTTCTTCATGCAGTTTACCCAGAATGAATCCTGCGGCAAATGCGTTCCCTGCCGCGAAGGCACCAAGCAGATGCTGTTTTTGCTTGATGACATCATCAATGGGCGCGCCAATGAAGACACCCTCGAACTTCTCGAGCAGACCGCCAAGGCCGTCCAGCTGGGATCCCTCTGCGGACTGGGCAAGACCGCGCCGAATCCAGTCCTGTCAACACTGCACAATTTCCGTGAAGAATATGAAGCGCATGTTTACCGGAAAATCTGTCCGACCGGCGAATGCAAAGCGCTGGCCCGTCCTGAAATCGATGCGGCTCTCTGCAAGGGCTGCACGGCCTGCGTCCGCAAATGCCCGGTTGGAGCAATCACCGGAAAAGTCAAGGAAGCGCATGTCATCGATGCAGACAAATGCATCAAATGCGGCGCCTGCAAGGCCGCCTGCCGTTTTAATGCCATTACTGGAATCTAAGTAACAAGAGGGACATATACCATGGCTGATACAGCAATTAAAAAGTTGACCGTCAACGGGCGGGAAGTGACCTTTAGCGATGAGCGCAACCTGCTCGAAGTCATCCGAAAAGCCGGTATTGACATACCGACATTCTGCTACCATTCCGAACTGAGCATCTATGGTGCCTGCCGTCTTTGCCTGGTGGATGTCGAGGGCAAGGGGGTCATGGCCTCCTGCTCAACCCTGCCGGCGCCCGGCATGGTCATCCAGACCGATACCAAGGAAATTCGCAATATGCGCAAGATCAACCTGGAGCTGTTGCTGGCCAACCACGACCGGGAATGCCCAACTTGCACTCGCAGCTCAACCTGCGCACTGCAGGAAATCGCAAACCGTCTCGGCGTGGAAACCGTGCGCTTCAAGGCTCCGCGCAAAGAAGAACCGATCGATAACAGCTCGCCATCCTTGGTGCGCGACCCCAATAAGTGCGTGCTTTGCGGCGATTGTGTCCGGGTCTGCTCGGAAATTCAAGGGATTGGGGCGATTGATTTCGCCTTCCGTGGCTCGAATGCCAAGATCGCTCCCGCTTTTGACGCCAGCCTTGGCGAAGTCGAATGCGTCAACTGTGGGCAATGCGCAGCTGTCTGCCCGACCGGCGCCCTGACCCCAAAACAGGATCGTTCCAAGGTCTGGGATGCGCTCTACGACCGCAATAAGACTGTTGTCGTTCAAGTGGCTCCTGCCGTACGGGTCGCCCTTGGAGAGTATTTTGGCGCGGAGCCAGGCGAAAATGTCGCCGGCAAGCTGGTCGCTGCCCTGAAGCTGATGGGTTTCAAGCATGTCTACGATACCAGCTTCACTGCCGACATGACGATTTTCGAAGAGGCCAATGAGTTGCTTGAGCGTATCCAGGGCGGCGGGGAGTTGCCGATGTTCACCAGCTGTTGCCCTGCCTGGGTGAAGTACGTGGAAATTTACTTTCCTGAGCTTTTGCCGAATGTCTCGAGCTGCCGTTCTCCCCAGGCGATGTTCGGTTCTGTCGCCAAGAAAGTGCTTCCCGAACAGCTTGGCTGCCGTCGCGAAGACCTGGTCGTTGTCTCGATCATGCCTTGCACCGCCAAGAAGTTCGAGGCGCAATTGCCGAAGTTCAGTGTTGACGGCAAGCCCGAGGTTGACATCGTCATTACCACCAGTGAAGTGCAAAGCATGATCAACTCCCTGGGCATCCAGTTGCTGGAACTCGAACCGGAAGCCTTTGATATGCCGATGGGATTCGCGACGGGCGGCGGCGTCATCTTCGGCGCTTCAGGCGGCGTCATGGAAGCCGCACTGCGCTATGTTGCCGAAAAGCTCGACAAAAAGCCGCTTGAGAAAGTCGATTTCAAGCAGGTTCGCGGCATGAAGCACCTCAAGGAAGCTTCGCTGCAGCTTGCCGGCAAAGATATCCGAGTCGCCGTCGTACATGGTCTGGCCAATACGAAAAAGCTGCTTCAAGACATCAAGGCAGGCAAGGCAAGCTACCATTTTGTTGAGGTTATGGCTTGTCCTGGTGGCTGCATCTCCGGTGGCGGCCAGCCCTGGGGGGCAACCGACCGCATCCGGGTCCAGCGTCAGCAGGGCCTTTACAATACCGACAAGGCGCATCAGGTGCAGAAGCCCCAGGACAACTGGCTGGTGCAACGCTGCTACGAGGAGCACATCGGCGGCAAGCCCGGCTCGCAAGAGGCTCATCACCTGCTGCATACCGAATACCGGAACCGAAGCCAGATCTTTGACGCAAAACTGCCGATCATGCGCGGAACCGAAAGCAACCGGTTGCCGATAACCGTGACCATTTGCGCCAAGCAGGAAAACTGTCCCGGACAACTGCTGCTGGGGATGATCAGCGACTATGTCAAAAGCAAGCAGTACACTCCTTGGGTTGACATGGATGCCGCTTTCTCTTCACGACCGGCCCAAGATGGCACCATCTGCGTAACCGTAGGTGATCAGATTGTCGAACGAACGCGTTTCCACAATGCCATGAACACCCTCGAGCAACTGCAAAATCAGGCTGCCTTTAAAAACATCACAGACGCCATCGACAAGGGACTCGCACGAATCCGATAATGGATTCCATGGCCACCGGGAGCGGATTTTCATCCAGAACTGCTCCCGGTGGCTTTTTTTTACCTGAATCCTACACTCTTTTTAGAGCTTGGTCACCCAGAGTCCATGCAAATTGCAGTATTCTCGGACGATCATGCCAGGTTTCGGGGCAAGATTAAAAACCGCTTCCGGCTGGGCACCGGGCGTGAGATGATAACGGTTGACATAATCACCGTTGATCACTTCTATCCAGGCAATATGATGCTCGACGGTCATCGGATGCGCCACCGATCCGACCTTGACTTTCATGCCGCCGGGAATCTCTTCCACTACAGGAACATGCTTCTCCTTGGAAACATCCTGCGTATTCTCCACCTGCAATTTCATCGCTTCGCCACAACAAAACGGGGCGGCGCCCGCAGTAAGAATTTCCACAACGGAATCGCACTTGTCGCATTTGTAAATTTGAAGTCTCTTGACGCCCATGATTTCCCTCCTTCTGTATAAAGTACATTGATTTGCTTGCCCACCCATTCCGGCAGAAATGCCACCAGGACATCCGCCAGACTCCAGGCCTCTCTATAATAACATAACCCCAACTCCACACGTTTGCCAGATGAAGCATTGCAGATCGTGTCATATCATCTAACATGCTTAGGAGCCGTTCAACCTATTAGGTACGGGCACCCCGGGTGCTCGTACTCAAGGGATGTCGCCGCTAAAGCGGCGAAACTGGGGCGTTCCTAGCCTGGGCGGGGCGGACTGCCTTAGGTTTTTTCCATCGAGTCCAAAATTCCCTTGAAATACCCGATGGCAAAAATTCGTCCCAAAGCCGCATATCCGGGTTCATCATTGTTTTCTCCGAACATGGTCGGCGCATGGTCTGGTCGGAGCAGGACATCCATTTTCAACTCGCTCAGCAATTTGATGCGTTCCGCCAGATTCGTCGGTCCGTTGTCATGGAACGTTTCCATGAATCCCCCGGGCACTGGCTGGTTGTCCCGCAGGTGAACAAAATGGATTTTGTCTTTCCATTCACGAATCAGCGCCATGTCATCTTCGCCCATTGCACGAAATGTCGCCGCACAGAAAGTGATTCCTGCATTCGGACTGTTCGCCAGGTCCAACATTCGGCGAAATGCGGAAGCCGAAGTGAAGATTCTCGGGTAGCCTTTCAGTTCCGGAACGGGCGGGTCATCGGGATGTAGGCACATGACCACTCCGGCTTCTTCGGCTGCCGGAAGCACGGCTTTCAGGAAATAGGCATAATTATCCCAAAGCTTTTCATGGGAGAATTTCAGGGGTTCTTCTGGAACATCATCACGAGACCAGCGGCTCGTAATGGCTCCGCCGCGGTACGGAATGTCAGTCCGGGATCGGAACCAGCCAATGCCGGCCATGAAATTATAACAGAGAACAGGGATGCCGAGGCGCCCCATGTTTCGAAGCATCATCTGGTATTTTTCAAGGTCTTCATCTCGTCCCGGCAATCCCAGTTTGATTCGGGACATGTCAAACTGATCACCTTCCAGGACCGCAATTTCAAATCCGGCATCCCGGAATCCCTGCTGGGCGGCAGACATGGACTTCAGGTCAAATAGATCATAAACGGGATTGATCCGGCAAACTGCATTGTGAATGCCCACTTGAGCCGCAAGCTTCCAGCGATGATCCGATACCGGCGGCAAAAACATTCCAAGTCTTATCATTGCCAAGCGCCTTTCCTGAATTCGGTCAAATCAAAAAACTCTGTCCTTCGCTCAACATGGGCGTTTCAAGGTGCAGCACAAATATCGTTTAGAATAAAAAATATATCTATTCAATCTTCTGGTATATGCCGGCCTTGTCATTCTTCATTTTCACGGTCAAGGTAGCCAGGCCACCGGCGATCACTTCGCGCTGAACGATGACCCCGTTCGGCACCTTCAGGGTAATATTGGAAAAATTCCAGATGTACTTGATGCCGGCGGCGACCACTTGGTCGGCAACTTCCTGGGCTTGCGCCGTCGGCACGCAGATGATCGCTATGTCCGGCGGCGAATAACTCAGGCGTTGCCCGATCGTTGCAATATCATAGACCTCGCGGCCGCGGATCACCCGGCCGATTTTCTCCGGATCGTTGTCAAAAGCCGACTCGATATACAGGCCATAGACTTGGAATTCATCATAACCCAAGATTGCGGAACCCAGCGCTCCCGCTCCAAGCAATGTCGCGGTGATCCGTCCGCTCCAGCCCAGGTATTCCTTAATATAGGTAATCAGCTCATTGACTTCATAACCGATCCGGCGACGGCCCGTTATCCCTGTCAACGCGATGTCTTTACGAACGACGATCTGCTCGATGCCCATATACTCGGCAAGCTCAGTCGTCGAAACATGACTCCGTCCCTCCATCCTCATCCGCAACAGCTTGTGCAGATAGGACGGCATTCGGCGAATCGTCGGTGAATTCTGTACTTTTACGCGACCCATGATTTTCACGACCAATGAACCAACTCCCTTACAACTCCTTAATTAGGATATAAGTAAAAAAATACACTCTCAAAAAAAATCTTCAAGCGACAAACAAAAAACATTTCTGGAATATATTGCTATTAAATCCATTAAAAAAGCCTGTTGTTTTGTTGACAATCATTAATTTTGGATATATTGTGAGCTTTTATTCAATTTCGCCAAAAAAACTTGATTGTCTCGGCTTGCCTTTGGCATGGTGCTTGCGATGTTTGTTGGGATTGGGCCTGATGATTGAGTCAAGTAGGGATTGAAGGTTGCCTTTTATTATAGTTTTATAGCTATTTGGAAGGCAATAGGTGTAGCGGAGTCGAAGTCACTGTATTGACGGAGGAATCATGACCTGTTGTTGTGAGTGTTCGAAAGAGAAGGCGTTGGACAAGCTTATGCGGCTTGAGCCGGAGAAGACGTCTGAGTTGACGGCTTTCATTGACGGATTGCCGCTTGTTGCAGGGGACGTCGAGAAGAATAGGGGGTTTTTGGTAGAGACGTTGCACCGTGCCCAGGGCATTTTCGGATATTTGCCCGTTGAGGTCCAGCAGGTTGTATCCGAACGCCTTGGCTTGACCCGAAGCGAGATTTACGGGGTTATCAGTTTTTATTCGTACTTCACTGACAAGCCGATCGGTCGTTACAAGATCAACGTATGCCTTGGTACGGCTTGCTTTGTCAAGGGAGCCGCGAAGATTGTCGATGAATTGAAGGCGAAGTTGGGGGTCGACGAAGGCGAGACGACGGCTGACCAGAAGTTTTTCCTTGGCGCCCTGCGCTGTGTTGGGTCCTGCAGTTTGGCACCTGTGGTGATGGTTAACAATCGGGTATATGGAAATGTGACGCCCGACATGGTTGACCAGATTTTGGCGGACTGTGAGGACTAAAGAGGAGGAACGAGCATGAGAATCAATTCATTGGAAGCATTGAAGGATTACAAGTCCCGCTTGTGCGGCGTTTCGAGTGGCAAGACATCAATCTTGATGTCGCTTGGCACCTGCGGATTGGCTGCTGGCGGTGCAAAGGTCGCCGACGCGATCCGCGCCGAATTGGACAAGGGATTGTCCGGCAAGTACGAGGCGGTTTCGGTTGGCTGCATGGGCTTGTGCTATTGCGAGCCGACGATTGAGTTGCGTGACGAGGCCGGTCGTTCCGCGATTTACGGGCATGTGACCCCGGAGCAGATCCCGGCGATTTTGGCAGCCGGCCTTGATGGCGAGGCGGCTGGCGCGACGAAGGTCAAGCGCACGTGGTACTATCCCGAGGAAGAGGAAAACAAGGATGGCGTGCTGCAGGCCAGGATTGCGTTGCGCAACACCGGTCGCATCGATCCCGAGAAGATTGACGACTACCTGAAGTATGACGGCTACCAGGCGTTGGGCAAGGTCTTGAAGACAATGGCTCCCGAGGCCGTATCGCAGGAGATTTTGGATGCGATGCTGCGCGGTCGCGGCGGCGCCGGTTTCCCGACCGGCAAGAAGTGGCAGTTTGCCGCAGCGCAGCCCAAGGGGCAGAAGTACATGATCTGCAATGCGGACGAAGGCGACCCCGGCGCGTTCATGGATCGTGCCGTGTTGGAAGGCGACCCGCATTCGGTTTTGGAAGCGATGGCGATCGGCGCCTATGCGATTGGCGCGGACAAGGGAATCATCTACATCCGGGCCGAATATCCGCTGGCGATCGAACGCTTGCAGAAGGCGATCAAGCAGGCACGCGAAATGGGCTTCCTGGGCAAGGGAATCTTCGGGACTTCGTTTGATTTCGACATTGAGCTGAAGTATGGCGCAGGCGCCTTTGTCTGCGGCGAAGAGACCGCGCTGATCCACTCGATCGAAGGCAAGCGCGGCGAGCCGACGTTCAAGCCGCCGTTCCCGGCAATTCAAGGCTTGTGGAAGAAGCCGACGGTTGTGAACAACGTCGAGACTTACGCGAACGTCGCCGCGATCATCCGCAAGGGCGCCGCCTGGTTCAAGTCGGTCGGCACATCCGGTTCACCTGGCACGAAGGTGTTTGCATTGGCTGGCAAGATCAACTGCGTTGGCCTGGTCGAAGTCCCGATGGGCACGACGTTGCGCGACATCATCTTCGGTCTTGGCGGCGGGATTTTGAACAATCGTGGCTTCAAGGCTGTTCAGACCGGTGGTCCCTCCGGTGGATGCATCACCACCAAGAACCTGGATACTCCGATTGATTACGAGACGCTGAAGTCCATCGGCTCAATGATGGGTTCTGGTGGAATGATCGTGATGGACGAAGATAACTGCATGGTCAACATCGCACGCTTCTTTCTGGATTTCACCTGCGACGAAAGCTGCGGCAAGTGCACGCCGTGCCGTATCGGCAACCGTCGCCTGTATGAAATGCTGACGGACATTTGCCGCGGCAAGGGCACTGAAGAAACTCTGGAGGAACTGCGGACCTTGTCGAATGTGATCAAGGATACGGCGCTGTGCGGCTTGGGACAGACCTCGCCGAATCCTGTTCTGTCCACATTGGACAACTTCTTTGAGGAGTATGAAGCTCACGTGAAGGAGAAACGTTGTCCCGCCGGCGTTTGTACCGCCTTGCTGAAGTTTACGATCAACGACAACTGCATTGGATGCGGATTGTGCGCGAAGAACTGCCCGACGGGAGCGATCTCGGGGAAGGTCAAGTCGAAGCACGTGATTGATCAGGACAAGTGCATCAAGTGCGGCGTTTGCCAGCAGAAGTGCAAGTTCAAGGCAATCGATAAGAAGTAACTCCAACATCGGAGGAGCTTGCCGTCGGCTTTTTGGCCGGCAAGAAGAAGTGAGCTTTTGAATACAGCCAACAATTTGGAGTCCGAAAAAGATGATAAACTTGAAAATAAACAACACTCCAGTGTCTGTCCCGGAAGGATCGACCATTCTGGAAGCCGCCGAAACCCTGGGTCTTAAGATTCCCACGCTGTGCCACATCAAGTGGGATTGTTTCAACACGGAGCACCGTTGCGGCTCCTGCCGTGTTTGCGTCGTTGAAGTTACCGGCCGCCCGAACCTGGCGCCGTCCTGCTGCACGCCGGTTGCCGAGGGCATGGATGTTCACACCAATACCAGCCGGGCGATTCGCGCTCGCCGCACGATGCTCGAGCTGCTGCTCTCGAATCATCCGAAGGATTGCCTGGTCTGCAGCAAAAACCAGGAATGCGAACTGCAGAGACTCGCCAGCGCCTTCAATATCCACCACATCAAATATGAAGGTGCCCAGTCCGAATTCCCAGTCGATGAAAATGGCGCCGCCATCCGCCGCGACATGAGCAAGTGCATCATGTGCCGTCGCTGTGAAACGGCCTGCAACGTCGTCCAGACGGTCGGCGTCCTTTCCGGCGTCAACCGCGGCTTCAATGCTGTCGTTGCCCCGGAAAACTTTGCCCAACTGACCGATACTGCTTGTACTTTCTGCGGACAATGCGTGCAGGCCTGCCCAGTCGGCGCCCTGACCGAGATTGGCTACAAGGATGAAGTTTGGGAACAGCTGAACAATCCGAAGAAAACGGTCATTGTGCAGACTGCGCCCGCAGTTCGCGTTGCGATCGGCGAAGAATTCGGTTTCCAGGCGGGCGAGATCAGCACCGGCAAGCTGGTTGCCGCTCTGCGTCGCATTGGCTTTGCCAAGGTTTTCGATACGGACTGGTCTGCTGACTTGACCATCATGGAAGAAAGCACGGAATTGCTTGAACGCATCAAGTCCGGCGAAAATCTGCCTCTTCTGACCAGCTGCTGCCCGGGGTGGGTGAATTTCCTCGAGCATCAGTTCCCAGATCTTCTGCACATGCCTTCGACGGCCAAGTCCCCGCAGCAGATGTTTGGCGCGATTGCCAAGAGCTACTATGCGGAAAAGATCGGCATCGATCCCAGCGACCTGATTGTGGTTTCCATCATGCCTTGCCTGGCCAAGAAGTACGAGGCTTCCCGTCCTGAATTTGCCAATGACGGTGTACGCGACGTTGACTATGTCCTCTCGACTCGTGAGTTGGCCTCGATGATCAAAGAGGCCGGGATCGTGTTTGACCGCCTGCCGGATGAGCAATACGACAACCCGCTGGGCGAATCCACTGGTGCCGCCGTTATCTTCGGCGCCTCCGGCGGCGTTCTTGAGGCTGCCCTTCGTACTGTGGCAGGTTGGCTCGAGGGCGACAAGGACAGTCCGATCGACTTTGTCGCCGTGCGTGGTCTCGAAGGCATCAAGGAAGCTACGGTTACGATTGCCGGCATCGAGCTGAAGGCGGCTGTTGCCTCTGGTTTGGGCAATGTCCGCAAGTTGCTCGAGCGCATCCAGCGCGGCGAAACCCAGTATCACGCCATTGAAGTCATGGCCTGCCCCGGTGGTTGCATCAACGGTGGTGGACAACCCTACAACCATGGCAATACCGCCATCCTGGAGGCGCGTAAGGACGCCATCTACCGCGCTGATAAAGGGCTGCCCATCCGCAAATCCCACCTTAATCCCTCGATTGTCAAAATCTACGAGGAGTATTTGGGTAAGCCGAACAGCGAAAAAGCACACAAGTTGCTTCATACGCACTACCACGCAAAGTAAAAGGCGGCCTCAGCCGATTCAACGCCTGAAAGGCATCTGGATCGTCTAGCCGCAGAGGCTTGACACGACCTCCCCCAGCACACGAATATACGTGTCCGGGGGAGGTTGTTTTTTTCTCTTGAAGTTTTTGAACGGCTTCATTCATTCGAAATGACAGATTCACAGGAGGTCAGGAACGATGTTGCGCATTGAGTGTCCTCGTCATGGGGCGTTGTTGAATCACAATCATGGATCGGAGACGGCAGATGGCTTGACGATCATGTTGCGGGGCAAGTGCACCCAACCAGGCGAGGTGTTGGTCAATGGAATTGCTGCGAAGAGGCAAGGCGAGGATTTCACCTGCGAGGTGACCTTGACTGAGAAGGTCAATGTGATCCGAGCGGAGATTGATGGCAAATACGGCGAATCCTGCCAACAGATCAAGGTGCTGTGGGACAAGGCGTCGTTCAAGCGTTATAATTTCTTCATTGACGACCATTCGTTTTTCCTGACTGACATTGCGAAGGATCGTCCTTCCTCCTTGTTCGACCATTTTTATCTGAAGGGATTGCAGGACATCCATCGCCGCTACGGTACCAAGTTTACATTGAATTGCTTTTACCGGAACGACCATCACGGCTTCGAGATGAAGGATTTTCCGGATACGTACAAGGGCGAGTGGATTGACAACAGCGATTGGTTGCGCCTGTCCTTCCATGCGTACAGCGAATTCCCCGATCGTCCATATACGTCGTCGGATCCGACCAAGTTGTTGAGCGACTATGATTTGCTG
>Ga0123335_1003313_pt1 | contig 22642 bp, 19 predicted proteins | sample BiotimSIPDNA_2_FD_89707 | JGI IMG/M metagenome (GOLD analysis project Ga0123335, IMG submission 89707) | Anaerobic biogas reactor microbial communites from Washington, USA - Biogas_R2 time_0 SIP DNA | ecosystem: Engineered > Bioreactor > Anaerobic > Unclassified | place: Washington, USA...
CAATATCACCCAGAACTAAATAGTGAAAATGAAAAGAAATAATTTTATTTTGAAAAAGACAAAATTAAATAAATCAACTAACCGGAAAATTTTCCTAAACGTAAGTAGAATTGAGCTTTGAGATTTTAGAAGTGAGACAAATAAAACCCTGGTTTTTGCCGGGGTTTTTTTATTTTAGATAATTTATAAATTACCAAACCTATAAGGAAGAAACAGGTTAACTTTAAAGTTTATCCTATTAATGCTCCCCGTATTTCTTTTCGCCGGCTTCAATTTTTACGCGCAAAAAGTTCTCTTTGTGCGGCAGGGGACAGGTTGCGTATTTTGTAAGCGCGCAGGGCGGGTTGTAAAATGATAGTAGTTATTTTCTTGTATACTCGAAGATACGCCTTAAAATATAATATTTTCGATTATAGTCGAAAATACGTTAATTCTCGATATGCTCAATAGCAGCTAATTTAGTTAATTTGCAAGAAATTGGAAAGAAGATGGTTCTTTTTGTAGGTGAAATTGTTATATTTACCTACAAAATGATTCAAGAAAACTAAAAATGAAAATAGAAAGAATATTCAAAAAAAACAAAGGATTTGCCCGTATGAAAGAAATGCGGGAATCGGGAATTCAGACAAGAGATATCGCTTTTGCTGTGAAACAAGGTATTGTTGAAAAAATTAAACCGGGTCTGTACAAACTACTGTCATACGATTTTGATGAAAACGAGGGACTTGCGGCTGTTTGCAACTCAGATAAAAAAGCTGTAATATGTCTCCTTTCAGCGGCAGCTTTTTATGAGCTTACAACATATATCCCTTCGGAAATATACACTGCACTTCCAATGAATACACCACGATTTAACATCACCTACCCTCCTTGTAAAGTATTCTTTTTCAAAGGTATTAAGTATGAGTTTGGAATTGAAGAAGTGGAAACCGGGAGCGGTAAAATACGGATATATTCAAAAGAGAAAACAATAGTGGATTTGTTCAGATATAAAAACAAACTCGGTGAAGATATGGCGCTCGAATCTCTTAAAACATATATGAGAAGAAAAGAAAATAAAACCGCTACTCTTGCCGATGCTGCCCAAAAGCTTGGAATGTATAAAAAAATGGAAGCATACATAAAGGGGAGTATGTAATGGGCAAAAATGAGAATATAAAGAATTTAAGCGCTTCGGTAAAACAAAGATTGTTAAATGTTGCAAAAACTCAAAACAGAGAATATCAGGCGGTGTTTAAGCAATATATACAGGAACGGATGCTATACAGAATTTCAGCAAGCCAATATTCAGGTGCATTTATATTAAAGGGAGCTCTTCTATTCTTTATGTATAATATAAGTAAACTACGTCCTACAAAAGATATAGATTTTATGGGAAAAAATATTGAGAACGACGAAGAAGTGATGAAAAAAGTATTTTCAGAAATAGTAAAAATTACTTCGGAAGATGGACTTGAGTATGATCCGGATTCAATAAAAACCGAAAGAATTGTGGAAGATGGTAATTATAAGGGAATAAGAATTAACGTGGTTGTTAAGTTGGGCAATGCAAAAGACAGACTTCAAATAGATATCGGTTTTGGAGATAAAATATATGCAGGACCTGTTGAAATGGAATACCCGACATTACTTGAACTTCCTGCCCCCAAACTATTTACATATTCCATTGAATCGGCAATAGCTGAAAAATTTGAAGCTATTGTATCCATTGGAATTGCAACCAGCAGAATGAAGGATTTTTATGATATTCTATTTTTCGCTAGTTCAAAGATATTTAATTCATATACACTTTTCGAAGCAATTAAATTAACTTTCAAAAACAGGAACACCAATCTTGCCGACCGCAATAATATTTTCAAAAAGGAATTCAGTTCCGATATGCAAAAACAAATACAGTGGTCAGCATTTATACATAAAAACAAATTAGATGCTGAAAAGGAATTTGAAAGCACAGTTTTCAAAATCGAAAGATATCTTGAACCCCTGTTTGAATTAAAAGAACCAAAAACTTGGAATCCTGAAAAATGGATTTGGGAATAAAAAATTGTTAACAGCTAAACCCAAACCTTAAAGAAAGAAGCAAGTTTTCTTAAAGGTTTATTATATCAATGCTCTCCGTATTTTTTCTCGCCGGCTTCAATTTTTACGCGCAAAAAGTTCTCTTTGTGCGGCAGGGGACAGGTTTTATCTCATTCCCGCTTTGCCGAAAAGTTCATCTTTTGAGGTGTAATCGTTTAAGTAATAAACTTTTATCCTGTTCCGGTTATTCGCCAGCCAGGTAAGTGAAATTTTAATTCTTTCAAGATTTTTTTTATCAGGCTCCGAAACAAGATTCAGCGTACCGGCATAAAAATCGTCAATTTCGGAAATAAATGTATCTTTTTTATCGGCAAGATGATCCTTAATAAAAACATTGCCTTTTTTTAAAAGTAGATAATCATTTTTATCAGCTCCCGAAATTTCCACAAGCACATTTGAAAGATTTACAGGTTCAGCAAGTATAGAAGATCGTGTAATTTGCGAAAGAACAAGATTTATTGTGTCCCGGGTTTCGGCAGCTTCTTCGTATTTCTGCTCGGTAGATAATCTTTTCATCCTGTTTAAAAGTCTGTCCAGCGCAAACTGGTTTTGACCCGACAGGAATTCATAAACCCGTAAAAGTTCGCTGTTGTAATCCTTCACGTCGGGATTTATGCAGGGAGCAAGGCATCTGTTTATTCCGGCAAGATAACATAGTTTCCCTTTTTTTAATTCCTTTTCGGAACACTCCCTTAGACTGAAAGTTTTTTGAATTATTTCCAAGAGGGCTTTGGAAGTTTCGCGGTTTGAATAGGGACCGAAATAATCATTTCCGTCAAAATCGAAATTCGTGGAGGTTTCGGGAATTGGAAACTGGTGCGTATTTAGAATCCGTATAAAATAACTTAATGTGTATTTTTTAAGTAAAGAATTTTTTGCCGGTTTGAACTGTTTGATCAATTCGGCTTCAGCAAGCAGAGCGGTAAGTTCTGTGTTTGTAATTTTATATTCAAGTTTATCTGCTTTCCGGATTATTTCTTTTGTTTTGCGGGGGGCAGAGGATGAAAAATAAGATCTGATGCGCGATTTAAGATTTTTAGCTTTCCCTATGTAAATTATTTTTCCTGCCGGATCTTTAAAAAAATATATACCCGGATTTTGCGGGAGCGAATTATAATCTTCAATAAGTTTTTTCTTTACCATCAAATACGAAGAAGATTTTGGTGCGGAATTCCCCTGAAAAGATAGTAATCCGTCCAGACTTTTCACCGAATACTCTTCATCCAAAACGGTTAAAAATTTCAAAAGAATTTTTGCAGTTACCGAAGCATCTCCAAGCGCGCGATGAACTCCTTTATGCCTTAATCGGAAGAATTTAACCAAAGAGCCGAGCGATTTACTGGGAAGCGCAGGATACAATTTCCGGGCAATTTTTAACGTGCAAACCATTGGATTTACAGGGAAATCGTACCCGTTTCTAATAAATTCCTGCTTTAAAAAACTATGGTCAAATTGAAGATTGTGTCCAACAATCACAGAATTTCCAATAAAAGCACTGATTTTACTAACTATATCGCCGAACTCAGGCGCATTGCAAACATCTTCGTTCCTTATGCCTGTAAGATTTGTTATAAAGTATGGAATGTAGCATCCGGGATTTATAAAACTTTGAAAAGTATCTTCAATTTTGCCGTTACGCACTTTCACAATCCCGATTTCAATTACGCGGTTATTGATTGCCGAAGTTCCTGTTGTTTCAACATCAAGAACGCAGTAATCGGCTTTTATGGCTTCTATATTTTTAATTTTCATAATTGATAAAGTTTAAACCTCCGAGGTTTTACCTGCCCCGATGTTTTGTCTATCGGGGAAACCTCGGAGATTTTCTAACTAGTGAATTCATTAAATAAAATTGAACTCTTAAAATTAAAAAGAAATTAGAATTGGAGAAGAAATAAAATTGAAAAGTGGCGAAAATTTATGCAGAGACGTAAAATATCACGTCTCTGCTGTATTTCTTAACGTGTTATTGTAAAATATGCCGTATCGCGTATTGCCGAAGCAAAAATTCCAATTCCGTCGCCTGTAAAAATCTGATAAGGTTCGTGGAAATTCCCGTCAATTTCTTTCAACTCAAAATTGGTTTGATGAAACTGCCGGAAATTATAATCGCCTGCATAGGCTATCACCCGGTAATCGGAATAAAACCAAACATCAAAATCCTTAATATCATAATAGAAATAACCGGAAAACTTTGGATCAAGATGCGAAAGCCAATTATATTGCAAGAAATAATCGTTAAAATATTCCGAAACATCATCGGCGCTGATATTCGGATCAATATTGTTATCATATATGAAATTATCGACTCCGGCTTTGTTGGCAATTATCGAGAAGATGTAAAAATCCGTGCTCGTTGAAGGTGTAAACTCTAATATGGGCAGATCTCCTTGATAACTGAACGAGCCGAGATTATTTTCGAGCAATTTGAAACCTGATTGAGGCGTTCTGGTTTTGCCGGTTGCGCTAAGTTGCCTTGAATCTACCGTGGCGTATATTTCGATTGTATATTCTTTATCGAATTCAGCAATGGAATTATCGAGAAAATAAGTTCTTGTTACCGGATCGAACGAAAGAGGGTTTCCGTTGATTGAAGCAACTACATTATTTGCTTCAGGAGTAAGAAAAAGTCCGTCTTCTGTAACTTTTTCGTTTAAACGGAAATTGCGTTGAATTCTTATCCCTTCAATATTTTCGCCTGGATAAATAAAAGCTTCAACGGCAATTTTAGGAACATACTCAATTGACTCAACATCTACAGCTGGTTCTCCGCAAGCGGAAATTATTATTAAAAAAAGCAGAAAGATAGAATTATATATACTTAAGTTTTTCATTTTTTCTCCGTCAATTAAAATTTAATATTTACACCAATACTTGGTAAAAGCGGAAGCATAGTTGTTTTTGTTGTTTCCTGAGTTATTACGCCGTCCTTTAATTCCTGTTTGTAATCTATAAACCATACGTTTTTTCTGTTCCCGAGATTAAATATTTGGATATACGGTGCAAGAGTCCAGCTGCCGTAATCCTTTTCGTATGTAAGACTCAAATCCAGGCGGGAATAAGCAGGTAATTTGTAATTATTAATTGCCCCCGGATAAAGTTTGTAAGCTTGTCCCAAATCTCCTGTTTTAGGGAGATTCTGCCAATCGGGCAGGGTATTATTATAATAGCCGGAATTAGGAACAGTTAAAGTCTGTCCCGAAGCATAAACGAAATTAATTCCAATCAGCCATCTCGAAGAACTTTTTTCGGGAGCAGAATTCCACTTACCGCTGAAAAGACTTCCGAGATCGGAATTAAGTACAAAATTTACAACATTTTCGCGGTTGTGGCGCGGAGTGAATTCTTTTGCCTGATTTATCACATCAAAAGTATATTTGGTTTCGGACCAGGAATAAGAAACCCATCCTGTAACAGCTCCTATGTTTTTACGAAGCATTAATTCCGCACCATAGGATTTTCCGTCGCCGCGGTTAAAAATATTTTTTGTGTCCTCAAAAACCGGACGCCCCATATTATCGTGGAAAGACGGTTCGATATAACTTGAAACTAATTGATTAAAAGAATATATATTTTTGTAATTTTTATAATAAATATCGGCTTCCAATTCAACTATATCGCCGATTGCTCTTTGATAACCGAGAATGAAATGATCGGAACTTGAGTTCTTTGTATATTTATCGGAAGAAGTCCAGATGCTTGCCATAAACGCACGCGGAATTCTATTCAAATATTGGTAATAACGTCCTGTTGCAAATTTAACGCTGCTTTCTTCATCAATTTTATATTTAACAGAGAAACGCGGTTCATAATTAATCGAGTTGGAATCGCTGTTGAAAAAATTAACTCTTAATCCGGTTTCAATTTCCCAGGAATCGGACGGTTTATAAGAGGACTGAACATATCCTGTAGAAAGCTGTCTGTCGCGGTTAATATTTATCAATCCCTGATCCCATTCCTGCCTGTAAAGAAAGTTTAGAACTTTGTGCTCGAACCCGAACTTAAGATCTAAATTACTTGAGGCGAAATATTCCAAAGCTGCCTTTGCGGTATAATCTTTTATTTTGTTATCTTCGGTCATACTGAATATTTTCGGCATATCAAAGCGCGAGCTGAAGTTGGAAGTAGTAAACCAAAAATTACCGAAAAGTTTTTTGCCGAAAATATGCCACCAGTTAACGCTTGTTGTTGTATTGCCCCAGTCGTAATCAAATCCGAAAGATTCTTTTGCATCTTCATCAAGAACAAAATTGAGTACATCCGAACTTTTAAAGAAACTGAGGGATAGTTTATCGTTTTGCCCGAGATCAAGAAATGCTTTCAAATGTCCGTCGTAAAAATAATAATCGGGCACGTCGTCAATCCACTTCGAATATGTCTGATCGATGTAAGTCCTTCTGAAAGAACCTGAAATTGAACCGAAAGAACCAATTGGCGCCTGCAAAGTAGCACTTGCAGAGAGCAGACTTATATTAGCATCACCCTGAAAACGATTTCTGTTTCCGTCCAGCTGGGTAACGTCCAAAACCGATGAAAGCCTTCCGCCGTATTCCGCATTGAAACCGCCTTTAGAGATTTCAACTTTTTTTATTGAATTTGTATTAAAAGTTGAAAAAATACCAAAGGCGTGTTCCGGATTGTAAACATCAGTTCCGTCAATAAGAAAAAGATTTTGGTCGGGTGTTCCGCCGCGCACGTAAAGCGCAGAAGAAAAATCGGATAGAGCAGTTATTCCCGGAAGAGTCTGCAAAGCCCGCAGAAGATCAGCCTCAATCACTTTAGGAATTGCATTAACTTGTGCTTGAGACAGCTCGATTTTAGATATTGGTTTTGAGAATAATTTTTTTGAAAGTTTTACGGAGTCTGCCGAAACAACAATTTCTTCAGTCTCTAAAGCTGAGGTACTCAGCCGGAAAGTGTAAGTGTTGTTTTTTGAATCTTTAATATTTAAATTTTTTGTTTGCGATGTAAAACCCATATAACTTGCTGCCAAAACGTGTTTGCCAAAAGGCACGTCGGGTATTACAAAATAGCCGCTTATATTTGTAGTAGCACCCGTACCCAGATCTTTTAAATAAACATTTGCTCCTATTAAAGCTTCGCCGTTGTTTTCATCATAAACAAACCCGCTTACATCTGCTTTTTGCGCCCACATTAATGAACTTAGCAAAATAAAAAGCAAAACTGCTTTTCCAACAATTAAGTCATACCATTTCATAAATCCTCTATATTATTATTTGGTTGCTAAAGATTAAAAGTATTAATGTATCTTACGGGAAAATACGACGCACTATGTCAATGTTTGTGCCAAGGAAATAAATCCTTTTCAGATTTATTTTATGCGGATTTTAAGATTTGCTGTATATTTTATAAAACAGTTATGTGAGAAAAATTATACGGAATGAATGATTAATTTTTCCTATTTGCCTAAAACACTGAATTTGTTTATTTCCACAATTATTAAAAGTAGCTATCTGTCAGAGTAACTCCTGCCAGGACGAAAAAAAAATATTTAAGCCAGATGTTTATGATATTTATTTTTTAGAGAATAACATTCCAGTATTGAGATATAATTTGTATTTGATTTATCAAATATTCTCCGTTCCTTCATCTGTTGACATCTTTGGTTTTACAGTAGAACTTACTCCTTGTAAATTTTAAAGCAATCTTTACCCGACCGGAAATCCCAACAGAAATAATTCAAAATTAAGCATTTCCCGATAAATCGGGACAGGCAGAATTCAAAATTATAACAGAGTAGGATTAAGATTAGGATTATGAGCAAGAAAAACCCTGCAAACCTGATTCCCTGAAATCCTGTCTTCCCTAAAAACTTATAACCATTCATTATTCATTAACTGTTTATAAAGAACTTTTTATATATTTAATGTCCGAAAAAAATAAAAATTTGTAAAAAGACTGAAACAATATTAAAACGCTTTTTGTAAAAGCGCTGATTTTTTGAATAAAAAGCAGGAGTTGAAAAATTGGAAATTACTCAATTAAATGAAAAGATTAAGAAGGAAAGTGAGTTTGTTGATATTCTTTTTTCCGAAATAGGAAAAGTGATTGTCGGGCAGAAAGAAATGGTTGAAAAACTTGTAATCGGATTATTATCCAACGGACATATTTTATTGGAAGGTGTTCCGGGATTAGCAAAAACCCTTGCCATAAAATCGCTTGCTTCTTCGATGGATGCCAAATTTCAGAGGATTCAGTTTACCCCAGATTTATTGCCTGCTGATATTATAGGTACAATGATTTATAATCAGAAAGACGGAAAATTTTCAATAAAAAAAGGACCTGTTTTTTCAAATTTCATTTTAGCGGATGAAATTAACCGCGCTCCTGCAAAAGTGCAAAGTGCTCTGCTGGAAGCAATGCAGGAAAGACAGGTTACCATTGGCGAAGAAACATTTAAATTGGATGACCCTTTCCTTGTGCTTGCAACTCAAAACCCGATTGAGCAGGAAGGAACATATCCTTTGCCAGAAGCTCAGGTTGACAGATTTATGTTGAAGATTAAAATCACATATCCCTCTAAAGCCGAAGAATTGAAAATTATGAAGCAGAATGTTGAGGGTTCTGCCAGAGAAATTAAAAAGGTTATATCACCGGCTGATATTCTAAAAGCAAGAAAACTGGTTAATGAAATTTATGTTGATGAAAAAATAGAAAAATATATTATCGATATTGTTTTTGCTACACGCGAACCCAAGGCTTACGGATTAAATAACCTTGAAGGTCTTATCAGTTACGGAGCATCTCCGCGTGCAACAATAAATCTTGCGCTGGGTGCAAAAGCCAATGCCTTTATAAAACGCCGCGGATATGTTATTCCCGAAGATGTCCGCTCGATTTGCCCGGATGTTTTAAGACATAGAATTGCCGTTACATACGAAGCCGAAGCCGAAGAAATAACTTCGGAAAATATAATAGAACAAATTCTTAACAGAGTTGAAGTTCCGTAAAAGGATTTACAATGTTAGAAATTATAAAGCAAGTTAGGCAGATTGAATTAAAGACAAGAGGACTTGTAAATCAGGTTTTCTCGGGGGAATACCATTCTGTATTCAAAGGAAGAGGAATGGAATTTTCGGAAGTGCGGGAATACCAGTTCGGTGATGATATAAGGAATATCGATTGGAATGTTACTGCCAGATACGGACATCCGTTTGTTAAGGTTTTTGAAGAAGAGCGCGAACTTACTGTTATGCTTTTAGTTGATATGAGCGGCTCGCTTTCATTTGGAACAAAAGATAAAACAAAACAGCGTATTGCAGCAGAATTAAGCTCAATTCTAGCTTTTTCGGCATTGAAAAACAATGATAAAGTCGGGTTGATACTTTTTACCGACAGAATTGAAAAATTTGTACCTCCACGCAAAGGCAAAAGCCACGTTCTTAGAATTATCCGCGAAGTTCTTTCTTTTGAGCCGGAAGGAAACAAAACAAATCTTAAAGGAGCGCTGGAATTTCTTAATCATACAATTAAAAAAAGATGCATCCTGTTTGTAATATCCGATTTTTTTGATACCGGATACGATAAAATACTTAAAGTAGTCGGCAGAAAACACGATTGTATCGGAATAGTTCTTAACGACAGGCACGAAAAAATACTGCCGGAAATGGGACTGGTTAAATTCCGCGATGCTGAAAGTGGCGAAGTTGCCATCATAGATACTTCAAGCCGGATGGTGCAGGATTGGTTCAGCAGGAGGCTTAAAGACCAATACGATTACAGAAAAACTGTTTTCCGGGCCAGTAAACTTGATATTGTGGAAATATCTACAGAAGAATCGTATATCAGACCGTTAGTTGATTTCTTTAAATTACGCGAGAAAAGATGGTAAAACGCTGGATTTTATTTTGTATTTTAGCAATTATTTGCAATACCGTTTCTGCTCAGGGAATAAGAGTAAAAGCTTCAACAGACTCATCAAAATATTTTGTTGGAGATTATATTGTTTACACTTTGCAGACTGTTTACGATTCGGATATAAAAATAGAATTGCCGCCTGTTAAAGACAGTATTAAAACACTTGATTATATTGCAGCTTATAAACCTGTTATTGAAGAAGATAACGGAGTGATAACCCAGATAAATAAATATGTCTTTTCAAAATACGATTCAGCTGAAGTAATAATTCCGCAGCAAATAGTTAAATACCAATTAAAAGGCATAAAAAAAACATTAGTTACAAAAAGTAACGAAGTAAAAATTCTGGTTACAACTCTGCCGGTTCAAATGAGCGGAGAAATAAAGGATGTTAAATCTCCGATAACGCTGCCGTTTAACTGGTTAATTGTAGTAATTGCTCTTTGGATTTCGCTTGTATTAATTGGAATATATTTTATTGTTAAAATATTCTGGTGGGATAAACGAAAAGTACAGACTGCAGTAACCGCGGAAGTTAAAGTTTTCCCTCACGAAGCAGCTATAAATGCTTTAAATACACTGAAAAACAGAAAGCTTTGGCAGTCGGGGAAAGTAAAAGAGTATCATACAGAATTGACTGATATAATAAGAAGATATTTTGAGGACAGGTATTATTTTTCAGCAATGGAAATGACTTCAAATGAAATAATGAACAAACTAAGATCGAAAAGAGAAGCGCGCGAAATATTTGATCTGGTTTACGATTTTTTTACAAATGCAGATCTTGTTAAATTTGCAAAGTTTCATCCTTTGGCATCGGTTAACGAAGAAATGATGAATCAGGCATATAAAATAGTTGAAGAAACAAAACCAAGCGGAGTGGAAATAATAGAAAAACCGGAGCTTACAAATGTTTTCTGATGACGTGAAATTTGCAAATCCGGAAGTGCTTTGGCTTCTTTTAATAATACCTTTTATGGTTTACTGGTATTGGAAGAAAAATAAAAAAATTACACCCGATTTAAAATATTCTTCCATCTCGATGCTTAAAGGCGCTAGCAAAACTTTGCGCGAAAGATTAGCTCATATTCCGTATTTTTTAAGGCTGTTTGCAATCGCTCTTTTAATTATTGCTATAGCAAGGCCTCAGAATTTCAGGTCGGGCGAAAATATTTATACAGAGGGAATTGATATTACAGTGGTGCTGGATATTTCGAGCAGCATGCTGGCTGAAGATTTCAGACCAAACAGACTTGAAGCAGCTAAGCAGGTTATTGATGAATTTATTCAGGGAAGAGTTACGGATAAAATCGGTCTGGTTATATTTTCGCGCGAAAGTTTTACACAATGCCCTTTAACAATTGATTATAACGTTTTAAGAAATCTGCTGAAAGATATAAAAAGCGGGATGATTGAGGACGGAACAGCAATTGGAACGGCAATTGCAAACGGAGTTAACCGTTTAAAAGACAGTAAGGCAAAAAGTAAAACTATGATACTGCTTACTGACGGTGTAAATACTGCCGGAGAAATAGATCCTGTATCGGCAGCGAAAATTGCAAATGCTTTTGGTATAAGAATTTATACTATAGGAGTTGGTACAATAGGAGAAGCTCCGTATCCGTTTCAAACTCCATTCGGAAGAAGTTACCAGAATGTTAAAGTGGAAATTGATGAAAAGCTTCTTGAACGGGTTGCCGAAATAACAAAAGGTAAATATTTCCGTGCAATAAACAACAATAAATTAAAAGAAATTTACGGGGAAATAGATAAACTTGAAAAAACCCGCGTGGAAGTATATTCGTACAGAACTGCATCAGAACTTTATTATAATTGGGCTCTTGCGGCATTTATATTATTATTGATTGAATTTATTTTATTAAGAACATATTTAAGAAGAATACCCTGATATGATACGATTTGCACATCCCGAATATTTAATTGCTTTCTATTTATTACCTGTTTTGGCGGTATTTTTCTATTATTCTTATCTCCGCCAGAAAAAAGCGATAAATCAGTTTGCCGAAAAAAAAATGCACGAAATACTTTTGCCTTTTCAAAGCAGAGCAAAAATATTCGTAAAATTCGGGATTTATCTCTTATCGGTAACTTTTATTATTGTTGCACTCGCAAATCCGCAAGTCGGTTCAAAATTGGAAGAAGTAAAACAAGTTGGAATAGATGTTTATATTTTGCTTGATGTTTCGCTGAGTATGAAAGCTGAAGATATAAAACCAAGCAGATTGGAAAAAGCGAAATTTGAAATATCAAAATTGATTCAAAGGCTTAAAGGCGACAGGATTGGACTTATAGTTTTTTCGGGTGAAGCTTATGTGCAATTTCCTATGACAACAGATTATGCCGCGGCAAATCTGTTTCTGAATGCAGTAGATGTTACATCTGTGCCTCAGCCTGGAACTGCCATAGGATCGGCCTTGGAATTGGCAATGAAATCGTTTAAAGAGGGTTCGGAAACACGCAAAGCCATAATTGTAATTACAGACGGTGAAGATCACGAAGGTGATTTTGAAGATGTTTTAAGTGAAGCAAAAGATAAAGAAATCCTTATTTATACGATAGGCTTAGGTTCTCCATCGGGTGTGCCGATACCGGTATATAACGCTGCCGGAATACGGGTTGACTATAAAAAAGATTCTAAGGGAAATGTTGTTTTAACAAAATTAGATGAAGCAACGTTAGAGAAACTTGCCGAAGAAGGCGGCGGATCTTATTTCCGCGGATCAAATACAGAAGATGAACTTGATAAAATATATGAAGATCTTTCGGAATTAGAAGGGACAGAATACGGAGCTACAAGAATTACTGATTATGAAGACAGATTTTATTATTTTCTCATAGCAGCTTTACTTTTATTAATGACCGATTTTTTTATAAGCACAAACAGATCGAAATTATTAATGAAATTTGAGAAAGCAGGCAAATAACATGAATATAAAAAGATATTTATTATTATTTTCGGTAATTTTTATGGTGGCTGTTTATCCGCAAAGCATAAGAAGTTTAGTAAATGATGGCGTTGATAAATACGAAAATAAGAAATATGCTGATTCGGAAATAGATTTCAGAAAGGGACTTGAAGTTGAGAATGACAATTTTGAAAGTCATTTCAATTTAGGAAGCGCTTTGTATAAGCAGGGAAGATACGAGGACGCATTAAAATCTTATCAAAATTCTTTACAGTTTTCAAGAAACCGCGAAGAAAAAGCAAAAATATTCCACAATATCGGGAATGCGTTATTAAAAAGCGATAAACTGAAAGAGAGCGTTCAAGCCTATAAAAACGCACTTAAATTGAACCCGAACGACAATGAAACAAAATATAATTTGTCCTATGCGCTTAATAAAATGAAACAGCAGCAGAACCAAAAGGATAAAAACAAGGACAAGAATAAAGACCAGGATAAAGAAAAAGATCAGAATAAAGATCAGGATCAGAAAGACCAGCAGCAAAATCAGGATCAAAATAAAGATAAGCAGGATCAGCAGCAGAATAAAAACGATAAACAAAATCAAGATCAGCAACAACAACAGGAGCAGCAGCCTCAGGAAGAAAAAGTATCGAAAGAAGAAGCTGAAAGAATTTTAAATGCATTAAAAAATAACGAAGCAGATTTACAGAAGGAATTAAGAAAAAGACAGGGACGTGTTTTAAAGAGGGAAAAAGATTGGTAATTTTATTATGAAACAGCTAATTGTTTTAATATTAACAGCATATTTTTCTGCTTTAGGATTTGCACAGGAATTTAGGGCAAGTGTCGACAGAATGAGTGTCGGGCAGAACCAGAGGTTTGAAGTTGAGTTTACATTCAGCGGCGGTGATATTAACGATGTTAAAAATTTCAAAGCGCCCGACTTTAAAGGTTTCAAAATTCTTTCGGGTCCAAACCGCTCTTCAAGCGTTCAGATTATTAATGGCAGAATGAACAGCAGTCTTGTTATTTCTTACATTCTGCAAGGTCCCGAGTTAGGAAACTTTATAATTAATTCGGCATCAATTACCTACGGTTCTAAAACTTATAATTCAAATTCTCTTTCAATAAATGTTGTAACACCTTCAAAAAACCAAACGACTGCACCCAATATTGCTGCCGGCGGAGTAACCGATGAAGAAATAGCCGAAAATTTATTTCTGGTTGCTATTCCAAGCAAAAGCAGTGCAGTTATAGGCGAGGAGATAGTTTTAACATATAAACTTTATACCCGGTTAAATATATCTTCTCCTCAAATTGAAAAACTTCCAAATTATCAAGGGTTTTGGACAGAAGATTTGGAAATGCCAAAATCTTTAACGTTTAATTATGAAATGTATAAGGGAGTGCGATTTAAAACTTTGGAATTGCGCAAAGTTGCGCTTTTTCCGAACCAGTCCGGGGAAATAAAAATAGAACCGCTTGAACTTAAAGTCCCTGTGATTATTAAGAAAAGATCCGGTTCGCGCGATATTTTCGATGAATTTTTTAACGACTCGTTTTTCGGCGTAACCGAAACAGTACAGTATATTGCAAAGGCAAGTCCTATAACATTAAATGTAAGAGATTTTCCGAAGCAAGGCAAGCCTGATTCGTTCAAAGGAATTTCAGGGGAATATGAATTAAAATCGGAAATGAGTAAAACCGAAGCTGAAATAAATGAATCAATCTCGCTTAAATTTACCTTATCCGGAAAGGGAAATATTAAACTTCTTGATCTTCCGGAACTTCCGCTGCCTTCGGGATTTGAAAAATACGATCCTAAATACAGTGAAAATATCTCCCGAAACAATTCAATTTCGGGAACCAAAGTTATTGAATATCTTCTCGTCCCCCGGATTCCGGGTAAAAGGGTTATTAAACCGATGGAATTTTCGTACTTTAATCCTAAGACCGGAAAATATGTTGTTCTTTCAACTCCCGAGTACACATTGGATATAAAACCCGGTACAAACGGAAATTATGATATGCCTTCTGCCGGCTATTCAAAAGAAGATGTGGTACTGTTAAATCAGGATATAAGATTTATTAAAACATCCGGGTTTAATTTTCAGCAGAAAGGGGAATATAAAACCATTAAAAACTGGTTCTGGGCAGGTCTTCTTTTACCGTTGATTGCTCTTGTAGCAGTTGTTGGGTATTTCCGCAGAAAAGATAAACTGCAGGGGAATATGTCTTTGATGAAATATCACAAAGCAGAAAAAGTATCTCTTTCGAGGTTAAAAAATGCAAAAAAATATCTCACTGAAAATAAGCTTAGTGAATTTTATGCCGAATTATCGCAAGCTCTGTTCGGATATCTTGAAGATAAACTGTCAATTAAAAAAGCCGAATTTACGTTAGAAAAAGCTATAGAAAAATTAAGAGATGAAAATGTAAGTTACGAATTAATCTCTGATTTACGTCAAATATCCGAGAAATGCGAGTTTGCCCGGTTTGCCCCAAAAGCTGACGGAAGCGCAGAAGCGAATATTTTGTACGAAAAATGTTTGAAGATGATTGCCTTATTGGAAAATTCAATTATAAAGAAAAAATTATGAAAAATATTGCACTTATAATTTTTGTTATACTGGTATGTAATTTTGCATCGGCTCAAAGCAGCGACGAAATGATTAAACAAGCCGCCAATGCTTATAAAAATGAAGAATACGAAAAAGCAGTCCGTATTTATAAGCAGATACTCGATAAAAATATTGAAAGCCCCGAATTATATTACAATCTGGGAAACAGTTATTACCGTCTTGGTAAACTTGGATATGCAGTTCTTTATTTTGAAAAAGCGCTTAAACTGGATCCTGATGATGAAGATACAAAGTATAATTTAATGATATCTCAGGCGCGGACAATTGATAAAATTCAACCTTTGCCCCAACTATGGATTTGGGAATGGTGGGACTCGGTTGCTGCAAGTTTCAGTATTTACGGCTGGTCGGCTGTCGTTATTCTATTCTATATATTATTTTTAGCTGCAATCGGATTTTATCTGATTACCGGAAATTTCAGACTGCGCAAAATTTCATTTTATGCCGGTGTTTTGCTAATCCCTGTTTTAATTTTAGTTTCCTTAATGATGATTTCTAAAATTAATAAAGAAACATCTGTGGATTACGGAGTTTTAACCGAAAGTATTTACACAGTAAAGGTTACTCCAGGCGAAACGGCAAACGATGCTTTTGTTCTGCACGAAGGTGTTAAATTTTCACTGGGAAAAAGTCTGGATAACTGGACTGAAATTAAGCTTGCAGACGGAAAAGTCGGCTGGATACCGCAATCCGTTTTTGGGAAGATTTAAACCTTATTATTTTTGAATGCAATTATAATTTGAGTTTATTTTCTTATCCTTCAAAATTAGTCATATATGCTTTTAACTTTTCCTCTCTTTCTATCTTTTCAATAATCATTTGATTTTTTGCTCTTTTTTCACTCAGCCACTCATTAGCCGAAACCCGTATCAGGAAAAAGAAAAAATAAAAGGGTACTAATGTGATGATTAATAGAACATAGTTCGAATAAACAAACCCTAAAATATACATTATTGAGTTGGGGATTAGAACGCAGAATATGAATGAATAAAACCAGGCTTTATGGTTCTCTTTTTTCAGAACAAACAGCAAATAGCCAGAAAAAACAATTGCAGCTAAGTCTAAAACAGCAACTATAAGCCCAGAAGCAGCAAACATTAGTAAATAGGTAAGACCAATACCAGCGCCTGATAACTGGTAATTAAGAATTGTATTCATCTTGGATAGATGATAAGTTGAATGTAAGCCTTCGTTTGTAATCATTTTTATTCTTTTATTAAATTATTGAGTAATTCTGTTATTTCTTTTTTTTGTGAAGGACGCGGGGCATTTTTGTTAATTAAATTACCTTTTTTGTCCATAATCATATATGTCGGGTAACCCGAAAAATTCAAATCATTCCTGAAAATTGTGCTCTCATTTTTATCTAGGAAGTAATTATCTCCTTTTAATTCGTTTAGACTAATGATTTTTTCCCAATTTTCTCTTTCTGAATCTAGACACAAATATACGAAGACAACAGGTTTACCTTCAAAATATTTATGCAAATCCTGAGCGTGTGGTATATCAAAACGGCAGCTTCCGCACCAGGTAGCAAAAATGTCAATATATATTACTTCGTTTTTGTGTTTTGTTTTAAGATCTTTCCAAAAATTTGCTGTTGTTTCACTCTGATTATTATCTATTATCTCTTTGTTATTTTTGCTCTTTTCAAAATCAGCTTTTCTCTTAAATAAGTCATCTAATAACACCTGACTTTGAATAATTGTTTTATTGTTTTCAAATAATGAAACAAAGTCATCTGACAAATCCACTGATATCATTAGTAGATAAATCATATAATCTCTGCTAAGTCCGGATTCTTCATTTTGGTTAAGTTGAGAAATTATTCTTGTCTTTGATTCTTTATATTTATTTTGCTCTATTAAATCTCGGTTTAAAGAATCGCCGAAAATATATTTCTCTTGCACATAACATAATAAATGACTTCTGTAAGTTGAAATCATAATAGATGAATCGTCATTTACGGGAAATAATTTCTTATCGAATAAATCACCTTCAATTTTAATATTATCTCTCTTTTTTATAGCTGAATAGATGTATAGAGAATTTGTATTCCCGTAAGTAATATATTTATAAGCCCAATTAATAAAATCCTCGGTGGTTTTGTGTGTTTTTTGAAATTCTTTCAAAAGGGAGATTTCCAAACTTAGATTATTTTTAACGCTTTCTAAAAATTCTCCCACAGGCTTATTAAAGTTATCAAAGTCGAAATCAGGCTTAAAGTATTTTAGGAAGTCTCTCATATTGTTTGATGTTTCGGCATTGGAGCCGGTAATATTATAATAAAGCGAATCAATCTTCTCAAACAGGTTTGCATCCATTTCAATAAAAAGGCTGTCCCCGGGTTCTACATAAATCGTGGCAGAGCCATTTAAATACAAGACTCGTAAATCTTGTGGGTGACAAATCTCAATTTCCTTACGAAAATGCCCTAAGGAATCAATTCTTGTATGTTGAATTATCTTATAAGTAATATCATTACCCATAAATTGAATTAAATCTGAGCTATTTTTAGAATTACTCACTTTCCCTTCAATTATTACAGTCCCTTTGGTTAATTGAAATTTTGCCGGTTCTTTTTTTCCGCAACCGACCATTAATAAAATAATAAAAACGAGCGCTAACTTAATACTTGTGTTCATTTGCTTCCCTGTTTTACTATATCGAAAATAAAGAAAATTAAACTAACTAAAAACAATATTTTGTGTTTCGCGGAATTTCTATTCGTCAGCAAATACAAAACTTATTAACTGTTTCGTTTAAATTTTCATTATTCTAACTTATTTTGTTATTTTGTGTCATTACAATAATATGGATTGATAGTGAATTGTCCAGTCTGCAAAGAACCTTTAATAGTTTTAGAATATGAAAAGATTGAAACGGATTATTGCGCAAATTGCGGCGGAATGTGGCTTGATACGGAAGAACTTGAGTTGCTGACTGAAAATAAAATATCTGCCGCCCAGATTTTTCATCCGGTAAGAAAAAAGATTGACGAAAAGACTTATAACTGCCCGCGATGTTCAAAGATAATGGATAAAAAAGTAGCGCTTGATAATATAATAATTGATAGCTGCTCTCGCGGACATGGTTATTGGTTTGATAAAGGAGAATTATTGGAAATTATAAAATCGCAGCCAAGCGAAAGTAACCTTGTAAAAAAGTTTCTATTTGATTTATTAAAAACCTGAACAAAAACTAACAGGAGCAAAAAATGTCAGTAATTATCGGTTTTATCATTCTTATTGTGATTTTAGTTTTAATATTTATCTCGATGTATAACAGCCTCGTTCAATTGCGTAACCAGGTAAAAAATGCGTGGAGCCAGATTGATGTGCAGCTTAAACGCCGGTACGATTTAATCCCTAATTTATTGGAAACTGTTAAAGGGTATGCAGCCCACGAAAAAGAAACATTTCAGAATGTTGTTGAAGCAAGAAGCAAAGCAATGGGCGCAAATTCAATTCAGGAAAAATCTTCCGCAGAAAACGCTTTTAGCGGAGCAATAAGCAAGTTTTTGCTTGTAGTGGAAAATTATCCCGAGTTGAAAGCAAACGAAAACTTTATGATGCTGATGGAAGAACTTACTTCAACGGAAAATAAAATATCTTTTTCACGCCAGGCTTATAACGATTCAGTTCTTTTTTATAACAACAAAATCGAAATGATGCCATCAAACATTATTGCAGGAATGTTTAATTTTACCAAAGAAACTTTCTTTGAAGTTGAAAATAAAGTTGAACGCGAAAATCCCAAAGTGAAGTTTTGAGTAATGTACAATTTATAATTTATAATGTATAATGTTGAATGAAACGACAATGAAAGGTCACAAAGCGGATGTAAATCTCTAAAGATAAATGAATGTTTTGTGAGGTATTAAAAATATTAACGGCAAACACTTAAATCTGAAACTTGGATAAAATATGTGGGAACTGATTCAATCAAATAAAAGGAAATCTTGGGCGTTATTCCTGATTATGGGGAGCTTCCTGCTTTTTATGGGATTTCTGATTGGAGAGTTTTATTTTGAAGGCGGCGGAGTTTTCGGCATCATCATTTCTTCCATTATTTGGATAATATTTTCAACAATCAGCTATTTTGGAGGAAGCTCTATTATTCTGGGTATAAGTAATGCGCAGGAAGTCAGCAAAAAAGTTCATCCGCAATTATTTAATATAGTTGAAGAAATGACAATTGCCTCAAATCTGAATAAGATGCCTAAAATCTATATTATTAACGATGTTTCGCCAAATGCATTTGCAACCGGACGCAACCCTGAAAACAGTTCAATTGCCGTGACTGCCGGATTACTGGGTAAACTTAACCGCGATGAACTTCAGGGAGTTGTTGCTCACGAAATGTCGCACATTGTAAATCGCGATGTAATGTTTATGACTTTCGCAGGCGTTATGCTTGGCGCGATAGTAATTATTTCGGATGTATTTTTAAGAAGTCTTTGGATGGGCGGAGGATCGCGCAGCAGATACGGTAAAAAATCTGGCGGGGGACAAGCGCAATTAATACTGATGATTGTTTCTGTACTTTTCGCAATTCTCGGTCCTATCTTTGCCCAATTGCTGTATTTCGCAATTTCCCGTAAACGCGAGTATCTTGCGGACGCATCGGCTGTGAGATTAACAAGATATCCAGAAGGACTTGCATCGGCACTCGAAAAAATATCTGGTGATGTAAATGCTTTGCAGAAAGCATATAAAGCAACTTCAGGAATGTATATTGTTAATCCGCTTCATAAACAGGGGATGAGCGTAACAGATATTTCGAGCACTCATCCGCCAATTTCAGAAAGGATCAGGATTTTACGTTCGATAACAGGAGGAGCCGCTTTTATTGATTATCAATTAGCGTACGCAAAAATTAAGGGAAAAACTGAGAAAATAATTCCCGATTCAGTAATTTCGCAAAAAGAAAAAGTTGAACAAAAAACGCTGCAAAATACTTTCAAAATAGATTCAGATCCAAAAGATATACAAAGGCAGATTGGGAATATTATGATGCTGGCGAACAAATACTTGTTCATCTCTTGCACCTGCGGATTAAAACTTAAAATCCCGCCTGATTTCGGAAAAGATTCTGTTGAATGTCCGAAGTGCCATACAATTAATAAACTTCCCGAAAACGACATTAAAGTTGCAATGGATATAATTTCAGAAGCAGAAATCTAAAACTCACCGTATTTTTCTAGTCAGATTTCTATAATCTGATGCTCGAATTTATTTATAGAAAGTTCTCTGAAAATAAGATGCATTACATCGAAGTTATATTTATTAAGGAAATAAATCATATTCAGCTTGCGTTCCTGAAGAGCAGACTCGGGATAAAAATACGATTTCGCTTTATTAATCTGTTTGAGCGAAACTTCGTGTCTGCTTTCCATCGATTTTAATGCTTTGCTTTTCAGTTTTTCGATATTCCCCAAAATGTTTTCTTTGGTTTTTTCAGCAGGGTCCTCAAGGTTTTTTTCAATGAGAACAAGTTTTTGTTTTATTCCTTCAAAGGCGTGCGAAATGCTGTCGCTAAGTTTAGAAAAAACTTCGTCAACCGAATTATCAATTAGTCCTGAAAGAGTTTTATTTATTATCAGCTGCTCATCAAGAAAAAGATCTGCATACGAAAGCGAGAATTTATCGATTATGTTTTTAATGTTTTTTTCTGCAATTGTAGCCGAAGCACGCGGGTAGATTATCGGCTGAACAACATTAAACATAGGATACAGCGGAATAACCTGTGCAAAATAGCTTATTTCTGCCGGTCCGCCTACATAAAATCCGGTTGGCAGAATAAAATCCTGACAGACTGGGCGGAGAAGAACATTCGGGCTGAACTTTTCGGGTGTTGAATTGATTAATTGCAGAATTTCATCTTTGGTAAATTTTACACGGCGGTTTTTCAACCTGTAATCATTGTCATCCGGTTCAACCGAAAACCTTCCGTTTTCGTCGCTGTAAAACAAATTTACGGGTTTAACTTTTACCTGAGCGTGATAGTGCTCGTCCAGAAGTGCGCTTTGAGCAACAGAAATTTTAGAATGCCGGCGGAAATTTTCAATTTCGTTAATAAATACGGGTTTAAGCAGCTCTTTAATATTTTTATCCTGCGGATCGAAAATTATTAAACCGTATTCATCAAAAAAATGAAAAAGCATCTGTTTGAAAGAAAATTTAAGCGATTCGCCCTCGGAATAATATTTCTTGAATAAATCCATAATTCCACTTTTAAAATCGCTTTCGCGCAGCGAGCCGGAAATTTCATCGAAAAATTTATCTATACTTTCATTAATAATCATTTCGCCTACGCTTATTTTCGAAGATTCATCAGGAAGCGCTTCGCTGTAGGAAATCCGTTTGAGCGAAAAATCTTCCGAATATAAATTTACCGACCGTATTTCCTCAAAATCGTGGTCGTCGCCTTCAAGCCAGAAAACCGGTATAAAGTTGTAATCCTCGTAAATCGATTTTAAATATATGCTCAGCTTTATTGCAGTTAAAATTTTATAAATTGTATAAAGCGGTCCTCCGAGAAGTCCGAGCTGCTGACCGGTTACAATGGCAATAGTTTTTTCGGAAGATAAATATTCGAGATTGCTTTCAGTAAGCCGCGATGGTTTTAAACCTTTATACTGCTTTTGAATAATTTCCGCAACCTTGTTCCGGTGTGGGCGCTGTTTGTTTTTAAGCTCTTCAAAAAGCAGTATATAATTATCTTTATTTCTGAAATCTTTTTTATAAAAGCGTGCAACATTTTCAAACTCGTATAAATAATCGAGAAACAAATTCTGCTGTCCGGGAATATCGCTGAAACTAATAAACATTCTTTCCTCAACACTTTTTCTTGCAATTATTAAAAATAATAAAAACTAAACCTTAAACATAACAATAGATCAGGATTAAGGTTCAAGATTAAGAATTTTAAAACGGCTGTAACATAAAAATTCTTCAGGCTTCATTTTTTATTATTAATTGCTTGACATTTGCCCCCCCCCCCCCTTTTTTTATTTTTAAACCTAAACAGCAAAAAGTTTTGCCGTTACAGAGGAAAAATTACCCGCCTCCGGTTTACAAACAAAAAATACAAAAAAAAAAATTTACGAGG
>Ga0123335_1003318_pt1 | contig 22617 bp, 18 predicted proteins | sample BiotimSIPDNA_2_FD_89707 | JGI IMG/M metagenome (GOLD analysis project Ga0123335, IMG submission 89707) | Anaerobic biogas reactor microbial communites from Washington, USA - Biogas_R2 time_0 SIP DNA | ecosystem: Engineered > Bioreactor > Anaerobic > Unclassified | place: Washington, USA...
CCTCGGTTTAAGCGGCAGTTACGCAGATCCTGGCAACCGGGACGCCGATTACACGCTGCTCGGGTCGCATCGTTCACATCAGCTGAATACCTATGGCACGTTTGACCTGCCGTTCGGACCCAACGGGTTCTTCTTCCGCAATTCCTCGGGCGCTTTGAGACGCGTCGTCGAGGGATGGCAGATGACCTGGATCCTGAGTCTGGCCAGCGGGAAGCCGAACAGCTTGTCCAGCAGCACCAATCATCTGTATGGCAATGGAGTACCTGATTTCGTTGGACCCGAGGAATACAGGGAAATTCTTACCAAGGGTGGCAAAGTTTTCTGGGCTCCCGGTGCGGACGACGGGAACTATTGGTGGGATGAGGCGAACAACAGACCGATGTTCACCAAGGTTCCTGATCCCCAGTGCTCCGATCGCAGTCTGCTTTCGTCAGATCTGGAGTTCAACTCGACCACCGGCGCAAGGATCTGCACCATGCAGGCTCTTGCCACGGTAGTGGCCTATGATCCGGAAACGCGCGTGGCTACCCCTGGAGAAATCATCCTCCAACAGCCGCTCCCCGGAAAACAGGGGAATTTCGGCCGGATGAATCTCAATGGTATCGGGATGTTCAGCCTCGACGCGACGCTGGGCAAGACCATTGCCCTGACAGAGGGCAAGAGCCTTCAGTTGCGCGTGGATGCCACGAACATACTGAACCACCCGACGCCTTCCAACAGCACTTTCGCGTGGAATGCTAGATTCACCCAGATTTACGATCCGGATATGAGTCTCGGCTCGGGTACCTTTGGTGTGATCTCCTCCAAGGGACAGCACCGGACCTGGCAGGCGAAGATTCGGTTCCAGTTCTAATCAAGCCACCTGGACTTGCCGGAACTCCGGCGAGTTCAGGTACAATCCGGAAGTTGAAGAACTCCCCTGCGAAAGCAGGGGAGTTCTTTTTTGAGGGAGAGCTGTTTACGTGGAGTGAGCTGCTACTTGAGCCCGTACTTCTGCATTTTTTCGCGGAGGGTTTTGCGGTTGATCCCGAGATGTCGCGCAGCCCTGGTCTTGTTGCCCTGAAACATCTCGAGCGCGTTGACGATTTCGTTCTGCTCGAGCCGGGCAAGACTTCCGCCTGCCGTCGTCCCCGGCGCCGAAGACCCGGACATCGCTGCGGGAAAATCCTTGAGCCCGAGTATCCTGCCTTCACAGGTCACGACAGCGTATTCCAGCGCATTGATAAGCTCGCGGACGTTGCCCGGCCAGTCGCACCTCTTTAAGAATCTCATTGCTTCGTCCGAAACCCCGGTGACCGGACGTCCCTTTTCCGCCGCCAGTTTCCTGAGATAGAAGTCGACAAGCGCCGGTATGTCTTCCAGTCGTTCGCGCAGGGGAGGGACGGCGATGTGAATCACGTTGAGTCTGTAGTAGAGGTCTTCCCGGAACTTTCCGTCCCGCACCGCCTCCTGCAGATCCCGGTTGGTGGCGGAGATGATACGTACGTCGATCTTCTTCCTTGCCGTGCTTCCTACTCTCGAGATCTCTCGTTCCTGCACCGCCCTGAGGAGTCTCGCCTGCATGTTTACGCTGATATTGGCGATCTCATCAAGAAAGAGCGTACCCCTATCAGCCAGTTCGAGCTTCCCGGTAGTGTTTTCAATAGCGCCGGAAAACGCTCCTTTGACGTGGCCAAACAGTTCGCTCTCGAAGAGGGTTTCGACGAGTGTGCCGCAATCGACCGTGACAAAGCGTTGGTTGGCCCTCCGGCTCAGGCGATGGATCGCCCGTGCCACTACTTCCTTGCCGACGCCGGTTTCACCGGTAATCAGTACTGTCGAATCCGCGGGCGCCGCTTTCTGGACGAGTCGGAGCACGTGACTCATCGCCTCGGACCGCCCGATCAGAACCTTTGACAGCATCTTCCTCTCGAGCCCTTCTCCTACGCAGGCGTTTTCGAGCGCCCTGCGGGCGGCGGTCTCGGCCCGGCGGACCTGGGCAATCAATGCCTCGGGCGTGAACGGCTTGGGAAGGTAATCGTACGCGCCCAGCTTTATCGCCTGCACCGCCGATTCTATTGATCCATGCCCGGTAATAATGATCACGGCTGTGTTTGGAGATTCCTGCCTGAGCTTCTTCAGCACTTCTATCCCGGGCAGGCCGGGCATCCTCAGATCAAGCAGCGCTACGTCGAACGATTCCTGGCGCGAACGTTCCAGCCCGTACTCGCCGTTCTCCGCAGTGACTGTGCTGTAGCCCGCCATCTCGAGCGTCTGACGGCACGCGATCCTCATCGATTCTTCGTCATCAATGATAAGAACCTTGCCTTGGCCTGTCATCACGCGCTCTCCCTGGCTATCGGCAGGACAACGGTAAACCGGCTCCCGGAGCCCGGAGTACTGGTGACCTTGATCTCGCCACCGTGGTTTTGGACGATGCCATAGCTGACCGAAAGGCCCAGTCCCGTTCCGCGTCCAACGTCTTTGGTGGTGAAGAAAGGATCAAAGATGCGCTCGAGATTCTCCGGCTGGATTCCGCATCCGGTGTCCGATACCCGTACTTCCATGTTGGTGACCTTGTCCTCTGTCTCGAGCGTCAAAAGGCCCTTGCCGTCCATCGCGTCCACGGCATTGATGATGAGATTCATGAAAACCTGCTGCAGCTGCAGCTCATCTGCCTGGATCAGCTGCAGCTTTGAGTCAAACCGCCGCACGACTTCGATGTTCTGGAAGAAGAACTGCCTTTCGAAAAACTGTATCGTGGCATCAAGGAGTTCGTTGACATCTACCTGTTCCACATTCGGTTTACGCTGGCGGGCGAAATCCAGCAGATTCTGAACAATCGAGTGGCAGCGCTTGGTTTCCTTCTCAATCCGCACCAGGTTATCGTGTATCTGCCCCTCCTTGGGACTCTGCTGCGCAACCAGGCGCGTAAACAACAGGATGCTTCCCAAAGGATTGTTGATTTCGTGAGCTACGCCTGCTGCCAGCTGCCCTATCACGGCGAGCCGGTCCGACCGCATCAGTTTTTCTTCGTTTTGGCGCCTGCGTTCACGAATGGCCTGCTGCATCCGGTTGAATGAGGCGACCAGCACTTCGATTTCCTGCGGGGCGCGGCCAATTTTTATCTCGCGCAGGTTGGGACCGGTAGCGATTTCATTGATGGCGGTTACGAGAGAACCGATCGGTTTGAGCGCCTGGTTCAGCAGAGCATATGAAACGACCGCCGCAAGCGCCAGGACGATGAAAGTGATTACCGGTGCAGAGAAGACGCCCGCGAGAATCGCGATCGCGACAAATGAAAGGATCAGTTTGAAGCGAAGTGTCATCGTGGATTCCCGGGACCTGTTCCCGGTTCGCAGTGACCAGGACCGGGAACTGTGAACCGGGAACCCTGAACTCTGTCTACACCTGCACGAACTGCGCCTTCCCGACTCCGCAAATCGGGCAGGTGTCGGGCGGAGTCCCCAGTTCGATGTGGCCGCATATGGGGCAGAGATAGAAGTTGGTTTCGGCCAGATCCTTTCCCTGTTTCACGGCTTCAAGCGCCATCCGGTAGAGCCTGGCATGGACTTCCTCAGCCTTCACTGCATATCCAAACATCTTTTTCGCCTTGTGGTTTTCAACCTTGGCCTGCTCGAGCATCGGCGGGTACATCTCGGTGTATTCATACACTTCGCCTTCAATCGCGACTTGCAGGTTTTCGGCAGTCGACCCGATCATATCCAGGGCACTCAGATGACCGGTTGCATGAATGGCTTCGGCCTCGGCCGCGGTCCTGAAGAGGCGCGCCACATTCGGAAACCCGTCCTGTTCGGCTTTCCTGGCGAATACCAGATATTTCCGGTTGGCCTGGCTTTCTCCTGAGAAGGCTTCTTTCAGATTCGTCTCGGTTGTAGGCATGTCAGTCTTCTCCCTGTGGTATTAACGATTACGGTGAACTTATGTCTATTTTAAAAGGCGCTTCGGTGCAAGGCTTTCGGCCGCGGGGTGTCTGCATTCCCCTTCGGCTATCCACTCGGCCGCCATTCTGCCGACTACGGGTGCGCAGGTGATGCCGTGGCCGCCGAGGCCGGCAACCCAGTACAGACCTTGCGCACGGGGATCCGGACCGATCACAAACAGGTCGTCGGGCACGAACGTCCGCATGCCTGCCCACGCCCGGGCGATCCGGGCATCAACCAGCGTGGGCAGCCAGAATTCCGCTTTTGCCGCGATCCGTTCCACCTGTGAAGGATCTGTGATTTCTCCCTGATCGGGGGTCACAGGCACAGCATCGCAGCCGCTCATGAGCAGGCCGCCGCTTTCCGGACGGAAATAGAATTCTTCCCCCACGATCCATACCACCGGCCAGCGTGGATTGACCTGGGGCAGCGGGTCGGTGACGAGCAGGTGTCTCCGATAGGGTTTAAACGGCAGGGAATAGCCGCTGAAAGTCTCCGACAGCGAGGCCCAGGCGCCGTTTGCGACCACGACTTTTGATGCCTCCATGAAACCTTCCGCTGTCTGAACTCCGACTACCCGGCCATCCCTGATCTCCAGGCGTGTGAATTCCCGGCCGATGCACAGTTCCGCTCCGGCCTGCGTCGCTCCTTGCAGGAAACCCTGGAGGATTGTATGCACATCGAGTACTCCGTCGTCATGCTTGTATGCTGCCAGCGTCAGACCAGGCGCCAGGACCGGGATCTTGTCGTAGATCTGTGACGCATCACTGAGCTCCAGTCCCGCCTCTGGATTGTCGTCGCACCATTTCTGCAGCGTTGCGGCGTGCTCTTTTCTGGCAGCGAGGTATACGCCGACGCAATCAACCAGATGCTCGGTGGAGAATCCCTCCGGAGGATTGCGGTAGAACTCCGCTGATTCTCTCGCAAGCCGATTCAGAAGCGGGTTGGGGATCATTGTCCGCAGAATCGCCGCGTTGCGGCCGGTCGACTGAGTGCCCGCGATCTTTTCTCTCTCGATTATCGAGACTGTGTCATGGCCTTTACGTGTCAGAAAATAGGCCGTCGCAACTCCAGCCATGCCTGCGCCGATTATGACGATTCGATCTCCACCCATCAAAAAGCTCCCATGAGAACCCAGCATCATACCAAAAAACAAAAAGGGTGGCAGGCACCTTTTTCACCCTATATTGGGCCGTTTGCTCTTCAAATCCAGGGAAAATCTATGTTTTTGTCGAGGGGCTGCTGGAAAACCGCCCTTTTTGTCCTGCTGTCGATAGTGATTTGCATCCTGCTTTTCACAGTAAGCCTGACTCCCCGGGCTCGTCTTAACCTGATGCAGGTGGTTTCGACCATGTTTCTTTATGCGGCAAGAGGAGGCGGTGTAGTTGAGGCAGGACGGCAGGACGCCCGTTAGTCGAACGGAGCCCCGGGATCCCTCCTTGTGAGAGCCGGACACCGTTTACAGAAGTAGCAAAAGCGACTAGATCTGATAAAACCAGAATTCTTCTTCCTCTTCTCCGCTGGTGCCGACAGCCAGACCTGCGTTCTGCTCGAGCCTTCTGATCCGTTCCGCGAGATGCCGCAGCGCTCGTCCCGTCATGTCAGGCAGAGCTCCGTGTTCAAGATCGTACGGGTGTATGTGTCCGGCCTCATCGAGCGCCACCCTCGTTCCGTGTCTGTGGGTGACGCGTCCAGGGATACCTACCACCACCGAATCGGGAGGAACATCCCTGACAACGACTGCGTTGGCGCCGACGCGTGTGCGTGCCCCGATCGTGATGGGACCCAGGATCTTTGCGCCGGCACCCACCACGACAGCCTCCTCCAGAGTCGGGTGACGCTTCCCTTTTTTCCAGCTGGTGCCGCCGAGCGTGACGCCATGATAAAGCGTAACATCAGGTCCTATCTCGGCCGTCTCTCCAATCACCACCCCCATGCCGTGATCTATGAAAAAGCCGGGCCCAATGGTTGCTCCCGGATGTATCTCTATGCCGGAGAGCCATCTTCCGATGTGTGAGATGAACCTTCCGATCAAGGGCATACGGTGGATCCAGAACCAATGGGAGATGCGATAGAACCAGATTGCGTGCAGACCGGGATAAGAAGTAAGGATTTCAATCCAGGACCTGGCCGCCGGATCCCGGTCAAAAACGGCCTGTACGTCCTCTCGCAGCCTTTTGAACATGTTCTTGTCGTCAGCTTTCAGCGATTTGATCCAGGGCCGAGGCTGCCTGCCGCACGTCATCGGCAGTTGTCAGGAAACCGACGCTGAACCGTACGAATCCTTCCGGGAAGGTTCCCAGATGCTTATGAGCATAGGGCGCACAGTGTAATCCTGCACGAACGGCGATATCGAACTGCTCATCGAGGATTGCCGCAAGTTCCGCCGGAGAAAATCCGCTCAGATTGATTCCGGCCAGTCCGAGCCGTCCCTCTCCTCCCCGTTCCGAGATAACCCTGTCGGCGCCGTACCACGAGAAGACGGAAGGATCCTTCAGGGCAAGGTAGAACTCCCGCATCAGTGCTCTTTCATGTTTCAGCACATTCTCGACCCCGTGCTGCAGCAGGAGACGTACCCCCTCGCGCAAACCTGCGATTCCAAATACGTTCGGGGTTCCTCCTTCGAGCCGGTGCGGAAACTCAGAAGGTTGAACCGGAGAAGACGAATCACCGCCGGTCCCTCCTTCACGCCAGGGAGAGACATCTACCCGTTCCCCTACGACCAGGCCGCCCGTGCCGGTCGGCCCGAGGAGCGATTTGTGTCCTGTGAATGCCAGCAGGTCGAGACAGTCTCTTTCGAACTCTATCGGCACCGCACCGGCGCTTTGCGATGCATCGACAAGCAGCAAGGCATCTCTTTCCCTGACCAGCGGGCCGATCACTTCGATCGGCTGAATTGTTCCGGTCACGTTCGATGCATGAGTAAGGGCGACGAGCCTCGTCGACGGAGTGAATGCCCTCCTGATTTCGTCCGGATCGATCCGATGTTCCTGGTCTGCCGGCACTCGGGTCAGGGTAATTACCCCGTCTTTTTCGAGCTGGTTCAGCGGGCGTGAAATCGAATTGTGCTCGAGCACTGACGTAATTACGTGATCCCCCGGACGCACGGTCCCTTTGATGGCCATGTTGAGCGCATCGGTCGCATTCAGGGTGAAAGCGATCCGTTCAGGAAAACGGAATCCAAAGAGACGGGCGAGAAGGATTCTCGTCTCATTGATCATGGCTTCGGATTCGACCGCACGGCGGTGTCCGCTGCGTCCCGGATTGGCGGCCGTTGAACGGACGAATGCATCCATGCCTCGGAACACCTGGTCGGGCTTGGGAAACGAAGTTGCGGCATTGTCGAGATAAATCATGTGTTACTAATTACCTATATATCGCGAATACAGCGATTTTGCGACTGCAATATCGTAAGTGCCGTTCACGATTGCGCGCCCGTCTGCGAAAACAGTGAGCTGATAGCCGTCAATCGATGCTCTGAGGAGGAACCGGTTCTTTTCCATGCGGCCGATCGGCTCCAACCTCCTCGCAAGGTCTTCAAGATCGATGGCTGCTCCCTCTCTTCTCCGTATTTGCACCGAATTCCTGCCGCAGAGCGTTGTCGCGTCCGCTCCCATCGAGCCGTCCAGATAATGGAACTCGCGCTTTCCGCAGCAGGGGCATTCGGGATCAGGCCGCGGAAGATCGACTGTATCGTGCCGGTTTTCCCAAAGGTCTATCATGGTTATCCTGCGGTTTACCCTGTCGCGCCTATCGGAAAGGATCTTCAGGGCCTCCGCTACCTGCAGCGATGCGATCGTCGATACTATAGGTCCGATAACTCCCGCCGTGTCACATGAAGGAGACGCTCCCGGAGGAGGGGCATTTTCGAACACGCATCGCAGGCATGCCCCTTCTCCCGGAAGGATCGGGAACGTCAGGCCATACGAGCCGACGCAGGCGCCGTAGACCCACGGGATTCCGGCCTTGATCGAATAGTCGTTGACCAGAAAGCGGGCGTCGAAATTGTCGGTGGCGTCTATGATCAAATCGAAACCGTCCAGCAGCCTGCCTATCGATGTGGCGTTGACATCTTCGACAAGGCCTTCGACCTTCACCAGCGAGTTGACCGCTCGGAGCTTCTTTTCGGCGGCTATCGCCTTCGGCAGAATACCCTTGACGTCTTCCTCGTCAAAAAGGATCTGCCTTTGAAGATTGCTTTCCTCAACAAAGTCGCGGTCGATAATCCGTAAGGTGCCGACGCCCGCACGTACCAGGAGCGACGCCTGCACCGCACCCAAGGCTCCGCAGCCGACAAGAGCGACCCGGGCGGCTATGATCCGTTCCTGGCCTTCTTTTCCGATTCCTGCAAAGAGCACCTGGCGCGAATACCGCGAAGGCACCCGGTCATTTCCATCCTGGCGGGACATATAATCTTGACCTCCGGATGACTCAGAATAACAGCTGCCGGTTCAGCGGTAAAGCCCTGACCGGGAAGCATTGTTTTCCGACAATACTCCATTGCGCGCCTGTGGGCAAATCCTGTCCCGCACTTCTGATTCCTATGCCGGGGGGTCACTTGACTTGCCCTATTTCGTGTTTAAAGATTAGGCCCAGAAACGGAAAAGGAAATTTAACAGGTCGACAGAAGGTACAAACCTTCGTTCGGGAACTGCACAGATGCGATTCAAATGGGAAGTGAGCCGGAATTTCCTCCAGTATTCGAAATTCATTCTGCCCGTTGGACTCGTTGCCGTTCTGGCGACCGTGCTCGGTGTAGGCTGGTATACGCAGCCCGATCGTTTCGTTCGCGGATATGAGCCGGTTCAGCCGATCCCATACTCGCACGCACTTCATCCCGGCACCCTCAGGATACCGTGCCAGTACTGCCATTCAGGTGCTGCAGGATCTCGCTATGCCGGCATTCCGGCGGTAGAGAAGTGCATGAATTGCCATAGCGTGACCAGGACCGACAGCCCGGAGATCAGGAAACTGGCGGCTCTCTACGAGTCGGGCGAGCCCCTGCAGTGGGAGAGGATCCATTCACTTCCCGACCATGCTTATTTCGATCACAGACCGCATGTGAATGCGGGGATCCTCTGTCAGACTTGTCATGGTGAAGTACAGACAATGGATGTCGTATACCAGAATATGTCCATGCGGATGAGCAACTGCCTGGGATGCCACAGGGATCCCGAATACGCACTGCAAGCCGGCTCCACAATAGTAAAGGGGCCGGAACACTGCTATGCCTGCCACCGCTGAGCTGACGGTTCTTCAAAACCTTCCTGCAGGGTTATCTGAAGGGCCGGCGCCGGAGGAGTCAAATGCGTCTGCCTGAAGGAATCGATGCGATTTCACGACGCAGGTTCTTGAGCCTTCTTGCCGCTTCCATGGCTTTGACGGCAGGCTCGTCCTGTTCCAGAATCGATCGCGGGAAAATCGTGCCGTATACCCGGAAACCTGCGAGGGGCATTCCGGGAGTCAGCGCTTTTTATGCGAGCACCTTCCAGGAAGGACTTGCGATACAGGGCGTTCTGGTGAGGACTCGCGAAGGCCGTCCAATACATCTGGAAGGCAACCCGGAACATGCGGATTCACGTGGAATGCTCAGCCTTCGCGCCACGGGCGACCTGCTTGGGCTTTACGACCCCGACCGGCTCGGCTTACCCGTGCACAAAGGCGTGCGGTCAAACTGGCAGGATGCAACGAAGGCGTTGAACAATGTGCTGTCGGATGCCCGGCTCATGGACAAACGCGTACTTCTGCTTACAGGGGCTTCGGCTTCTCCCTCCCTTAAGGCGCTGCTGTACGACCTGCGGCTTGCCTTGCCGGGACTGCGACACGTTGCCTGGGAACCGGCCGCTCCCGTCGCACAGTTGGCCGCCGCAAGGGCTTTGTTCGGCAAACCGATGATTTCGCGACCCGACCTCCGCCGCGCCGATGTCATCCTTTCTTTTCAATCCGACTTTCTCGGCGTCGAACCGGATGCTCCGGTGTTGATCAACGACTTCGCTTCCAGGCGAGGCGTTTCGACTCCTACTGATCCGATGAACCGTCTCTGGGTGGTGGAAGGCCATATGACGCTCACCGGGGCCAATGCAGATGAAAGGATACAGGCACGCCCGTCCAGGATGACCTCGCTCGCATTTGCCCTGGCGAGACTGCTGCACCGGGAGCATTCACTCCCGCTGCCTGCAGGTCTTGACCCGGCCGAACTCGACTATTTCGATCTCGACAGGGTTTCCGCTGCCTCCAGCGTTAAAGCATCTACGATGAGACTGCTCGCGCGCGATCTTGTCCGCGCAGGCCAATCGGGAGTAGTTCTGGCCGGTGCTCCTCTCCCGATGGAAGCGCACGCGGCGTGCCATCTGTTGAATTTCATGCTCGGGTCGGAGAAGCACATCATGGATCGGGCGCAACCGTTCGACCTTGCAGGAAACGTTGAATTGAAAGAGATCCTGGAACAGGCGGCGCGTGGGGAGTTTGCCGTCGGCATATTCTGGGGAGCCAATCCCGCGTACGCTTTCCCGGATCCCGCACTGTGGAAAAGAGCGATTAACGGGATTCCTGAGACCTTCCGTATCGGGCTCTATGAAGATGAAACGGCGCTCGATTGCGCGTGGAGACTTCCTGAGCATCACTGGCTGGAGTCGTGGGGCGATTTCGAGAGTCCCGGTTTCATAGGTATCAGGCAGCCGGTTTCGGGTCCGCTGCACAACACCCGCCAGGCGGAAGATCTGCTGCTGGCGTGCCTGAGAGGGATGAGAATCCAGACCCAGAGCACCTATCTCGAATATCTGAAGGCCAGATGGCGCTCGGGAGTATATGTGCCCGGGATGCCTGTTCCGTTTGAGTCTTTCTGGAACTCGGCACTGCACGACGGTGGAGTGAGACGGGATAGCGCGCAGCAGGCTTCCCTTCAGCTTAATCCGGAACCGCTCCGGAAAGCGCTCGAATCGGTAAGAGCAGAGGCGGATTCGGGCGGGCTCGAACTGGTGCTTGCTCCGGCCGCAGGAGTCCATGACGGGCGATACTCGAATAACGGCTGGCTCAACGAGCTTCCCGACCCGGTGACCAAGGCCACCTGGAGCAATCCGCTCCTCATCTCACCTGCTGATGCCGAAAGGCTGGGATTGAAGGACGAAGATGTCGTGACGGTTTCAAGCGGAACCGCCACCGTTGATGCTCCCGTACTCGTTCAGCCCGGACAGGCGTCCGGTGTTGCCGGCATCGCCCTCGGGTATGGCCGCCGGACCGGAAATGTCGCGCTGGCGATCGGGGCAAACGCCTATCAGTTGCTCAAGGGCCTGACAGGCGATTCCTTTGTAATCCGCTCGGCCAGGATCAGCAGGTCGAACTCACGCAGCGCGATCCCCCGGACCCAGGATCATCACCGCATGGAGGGGCGCGATCTGGCGCGTTCTTGGGCGCTGGCTGAATATGCAAAAAAGGTGGATGGTGGGAAAACACACCACGCTCACACTGCATCACTGATTCCTGAACAGAAGTTTCCCGGGCAGAAGTGGGGTATGGCGGTTGATCTGTCAAAGTGCGTCGGGTGCAGCTCCTGCGTGATTGGATGCCAGTCGGAAAACAATATCCCGGTGGTCGGGCCGGAACGGGTCTTGATGGGCAGGGAGATGCACTGGATACGCATCGACCGCTACTATGAAGGAGATCAGCAGTCTCCTTCAGTCCGTCACCAGCCGATGTTCTGCCAGCAGTGTGATGATGCTCCATGCGAAATCGTATGTCCCGTCAACGCCACCACCCACAGCCCCGACGGACTGAACCAGATGACCTACAACCGGTGCGTAGGGACGAGGTACTGCTCGAACAACTGTCCGTTCAAAGTGAGGCGGTTCAACTTCTTCGATTACACTTCGACAAAAAAGGAGCCGGAGACTCTCGTCTTCAATCCGGAAGTCACGGTGCGCCCGCGCGGAGTCATGGAGAAATGCACCTTCTGCATACAGCGCATCCAGGACGCAAAGCAGAATGCCAAACATGAGGCGCGGCAGGTCCGCGACGGGGAAATCACACCGGCGTGCGTGGCGGCGTGTCCCTCAGGCGCAATCGTCTTCGGCGATCTGAACAATCCTGAGAGTGCGGTCTCGAAAGTATCAAAACTGGACCGGCACTATCGTCTCCTGGAAGAGCTCGGAATCAAGCCGTCCGTGACCTATCTCGCCGACATAGCAAACCCGGTGGCCGCTGAGGACAAAGCATGAAATCGGGATCGACACTTACAACAGCTGAATCGACTCTGCAGCTTCTGAAACCGCCTTCAGTGGTTACGGGCCATTTGACGATCGGAGGGCTCGACGATCAGGTGCTGACGCCCGTAGGAACCAAGCCGCCCCTGGCCTGGTTCGTGGCTTTTTCTGTAACCCTTTCGGCGACGCTTATCGGGATCGCCCTGATCGCCTACACGATCGCAACCGGCATCGGAGTGTGGGGGAATAACGTTCCGGTCGCGTGGGCTTTCGACATCATCAATTTCGTTTTCTGGGTCGGGATCGGTCATGCCGGGACTCTGATTTCGGCGATCCTCCTGCTGTTCAGGGCACGCTGGCGCAACGCCATTTCGCGCTTCTCGGAGGCTATGACGATTTTCGCCGTCATTTGCGCCACCCTCTTCCCGCTGATTCACGTGGGAAGGCCCTGGCTCGCATTCTGGCTCGCACCCTACCCCAACCAGCGGGCGATCTGGCCGAATTTCCGTTCTCCTCTGCTGTGGGACGTGTTTGCCGTCAATACGTATTTCCTGGTGTCGCTCCTCTTCTGGTATATCGGCCTGATTCCGGATCTCGCTTCGCTGAGGGACCGCACCACGAACAGAGTCAAGAAGGCGGTCTACACGGTCCTGGCACTCGGATGGCGCGGCGCTTCATTGCACTGGCATCACTATGAGCGCGCCTATCTGATCATAGCCGGTCTGGCAACCGGCCTGGTGCTCTCAGTCCACAGCGTCGTTTCGTTCGACTTCGCAGTGTCGCTCGTGCCTGGGTGGCATATGACGATCTTCCCGCCATATTTCGTCACGGGCGCGATTTTTGCCGGATTCGCCATGGTAGTGATGGCCATGGTTGTCGTCCGGAAGACGATGCGGCTGGAGAACCTGATAACCGACTATCACCTCGAGGTCATGAACAAGGTGATCCTCACCTGTTCCTGCCTGATGGGATATGCGTATCTCCTCGAAGGTTTCACCGCCTGGTACAGCATGAATCCTTACATCCACCACACGTTCATGCAGTACATAACCGGGAGTTACTGGTGGGCGGGATGGCTGACCATAACATGCAATGTCCTGATCCCGCAGCTTCTCTGGCTGCGCCCCATCCGCCGGAGCTATTCAGGGATGATACTGGTTGCGGTCGCGGTCACAGTAGGGATGTGGTTTGAACGTTTCGTCATTATCGTAAGTTCGCTGCACCAGGATTTCCTCCCTTCTTCATGGCAGATCTACAAGCCCACATTCGTCGATTACGGGATACTGCTGGGCTCATTCGGTCTTTTCTTTACGCTGGTTCTTCTCTTCGCGAGAGTGCTCCCTGTGATAGCCACGTCTGAAATGAAGATGGTCTTGCCCGGATCGCAGCCGGCCCACAAGGGAGGACGCCATGAGTGACCGGAAGATCTTCTCTGTGGTTGGAATATTTGACAGTGCGCAGCACCTGATGAATGCCATACCGGATATTAGGAAGAGGGTGAACGCGCCGCTGGAGGCCTACACTCCCTATCCGGTCGAAGGGCTGGACAAACTTCTCGGTTACAGAAAATCTCCGGTAGGAGGCATGGTCCTCGTGATGGGGATTATCGGCGCCTTGTCGGCCCTTGGATTTGAGTTGTGGACGAGCGGCAGGGATTATCCACAGGTGACGGCGGGGAAGCCGCTGTTTTCCTGGGAAGCATTCGTTCCGATCATGTTCGAAGTGACGGTTCTGTTTGCTGCATTCACCGCCGGACTCGGAATGCTTCTGCTGCTGAACCGACTTCCGATGTTTCGCCACCCGATGCTTCGTTCGAGTTCTCTGCCGCTCGTGACCCGCGACAGGTTCGCGCTGGCCGTTGAAGCACGTGGTGCGGAGATCGACGTTGAGAAGATCACCCGGTTGCTGCAGGAGTTTGGGGCGAAAAGCGTGGAAGTTGTGGAGGAGCCGGCACCTGCAGGAGTCGCGTCGCCGAAGTTCTTCCTGAGAACTCTGACCGCGATAGGGATCGTCTGCATCCTCGCCGGGTTCATTACCTACTGGACAATGAAACTCTTCCCCATTGTGAAACCGATGGTCCACATGCTTGATCAGCCGCGGCTCAACCCCCAAAGTCCCAGCAGGTACTTCAGCGACGGTTCCGGAATGCGCATGCCCGTTTCAGGGACGGTTGCCCGCGGAAGCGTTCCATACACGATCAGGAATCAGGAACTTGCCGGCGATCTGGTGAATCCCCTTTACCGCACCGAGACTGTACTCAGACAGGGAAGGCAGGCGTATATGAACAATTGCTCGGTCTGCCATGGAGTGCTTGGCGACGGGAAGACGTCGCTCACGAAAGCGTACGGCGCGAAGCCGGCGAATCTGGTGTCCCAGAGCATTGCCGGTCTTCCTGATGGGAAGCTCTACCATGTGATTGTGGCAGGGAAGAACGCGATGGCATCGTACTCGGCCGAGCTTGGAGAAGACGAGCGCTGGGCGACCGTTCACTACCTGCGCGTCCTCCAGAGGGCGGCGAACGCGAGAGACGAGGACATTCCGAAATGAACAAGCAGCCTGGAGTGAGAGGCATGGGCGCCGACAGAAAGTTGATTGTGCTCGCCGGAGCAGGGCTTGTAGGAATTGTGGTGAGCTGGATTGTCTCCGGAGGCGAGCGCTTCTGGGCCAACTGGATTCTGTGGTTTCTGTTCCTGCTGACAATCGGACTCGGCAGTCTCTTCATTGTCGCGCTCGAACACGTCGTGGGAGCGCGCTGGAGCATACCTTTGCGGCGCGTCCCCGAACGCCTGTCGAGTCTCGTCCTCATTGTTGCGCCCATTGCCCTTCTTGCGCTGCTGTCTCTGGACTCCCTCTATTCGTGGACGAGTCCCGAGGCCCTGGCCAATCCGATCATCGCGGGGAAGCGGCCCTGGCTCAATGTTCCTTTCTTCATCGCGCGAGTGATCGCCTGCCTGCTCCTCTGGGGGCTGGCGTGGTGGATCCTGGTTCGGGGTTCGATCAAGCAGGATAAAACCCGTGATGCGCGCTTCAACCTGCGTGCACGACGCTTTGCGCCGCTGTTCATGATCATCTTCGGCATTACAATTACGATTGTCGCTTTCGACTGGATTTCCAGCATGGAGCCGGAGTGGTACAGCGATATTTTCGGCGTCTATATATTCGCCGGCACTTTCCTTGCGGGTTTGGCTGCCACGACTCTTGCGCTGCTGTATCTGCAGAGCCGGGGGCGCCTCAAGGATATTACGCGCGACCACATGTACAACCTGGGAGGATTTCTCTTCGCATTCACGGTGTTCTGGTCTTACATCGGTTTTGCCCAGTACATGCTTATGTGGTATGCCAATATCCCGGAAGAAGTGTTCTGGTACCAGGAACGCATCGAGGGAGCATGGGGACCGATACTACTCGGTCTCGCAGTGTTTCATTTTCTGGTGCCGTTCTTCCTTCTCATCCCCCGCGACGCCAAACGTGATCCGAGATTCCTTTTCTGGACGGCCGCCATAATGCTCTTCTCGCATTGGCTGGACCTCTATTGGATGATATTCCCCGTACTGGACCTCGGCCCCCTGTTTGGGTTGCCTGAGATATCGTTTTCCATCCTGTTTGTTTCGGCGGCGCTTCTGTGGATACGGTTTTCGATGACCAGGGGCGCCGACATGCCGGCAGGGGATCCTCTGCTCAGCGAAGGGCTGGAGTTCCGCTTATGATTGAAAGATATGTCGACCAGGAGGAACTCAGAAGGCTTCTTTCGACACTCGTAGTGATCCTTGGGTGTCTGATCATTGGAGGTCTTTTTGCCAGCATTGTCGTCCCCGGTCTTCGAAATGCCAATCGGCCGGCGACACCGACGGCAATCGCTCCCGTGGTGGGCGAATCCGGATGGCTCGATCCGACCGAATACCAGCCTTCCAGAATGCGCGTGATACCTCCGGTGGATCCGAAGACCCTGATAGAGCCCTCGGCCGGATTGACGTCGCTCGGAAAGGACCTGTACGAGGCAAACTGCGTTACCTGTCACGGGTTGCGGGGGGAAGGGAATGGACCGGCTGCCGCTGCCATGGCTCAGAAGCCGCGCGACCTGACGAAACCGGACGGATGGAAGAACGGCTATGAGATGCCTGCCGTGTTCAGAACAATCACCGAAGGGATCGCCGGCACCTCGATGTCGGCATTTGACTTTCTTTCCAGAAGAGACCGCATGGCGCTGGTCCACTACGTGCAGAGCCTGGCGGCGTTTTCGCACAAAGGAGACGGGCCGGGCATGGAGGCTCTCTCAAAGGAACTTGCATCGACAGGAGAAGTCGTTCCCAACAAAATACCTGTGAGTATGGCAATGAACCGGCTGGAGAAGGAATTTGCCCCGTCGCCACCTGTTTCTCTGGAGGATAGCGACAGCCCGGGATGCGAAGTGCTTCAACGGGTTGTCACCGATCCGGCGCGCGCGGCCCAGTTCCTTGCCCAGTCGCGACTATGGCGCGTCAGCTATCGCGACCTGGCCGCAGCCGTCGTGCGTGATATGCCGGCAAACGGTTTCTCCCCCTCGTCGGCCACTCTGAGCATTCCGGAGTGGCGGCTGCTGCATTCTGAGCTTTTGCAGAGGGTCAAGACGAAATGAGGGAGAACGCAGAAGATATGGAGGAATGATGGCCGTCCGTCTGATTTCGGCAGCCTTTCTGGTTGTGTGCCTGAGCCTTTCGGGCAAGGCCCAGATGAAGGCTTCCCCCGATGTGGGGATTGATGAAAAGCTAGGGGCTCCGGTCGCGCTTGACACGGTGCTCAAGAACGAGCAGGGGAACGACGTTCGATTGCGCGATTATGTGGATAAGCCCACGATTTTGACGTTTGTCTACCTGCGCTGTCCAGGCGTGTGCCCGGTCCTGATCAACAGCCTGGCGAAGGTGATCAACGAGACGAAACTCGAGCCGGGAAAGGATTTCAGGCTGGTAGCCGTGAGTTTCGACCCCTCGGACACGCCTGAATTGGCCAGAGAAAAGAAGGCGAATTACCTCAACCAGCTGCAGCGCCCGTTTTCGCCCGGAGACTGGCATTTTCTCACCGGCACGGCCGCCAATTCCAGAATCGTGGCCGATTCGGCCGGATTCAGGTACCGCCAGGAAGGGGACATGTTCGTACATCCGGGTGCCATCATGCTGCTGACTCCCGAGGGCGTCCTGAGCCGCTACATTTATGGAAACACCTTTGTGACCGCAGACGTCGAGATGGCGATAAAGGAAGCTGCAGGCGGCCAGGTGCGTCCCACCGTGTCGAGAATGCTGGCCTTCTGTTACACCTACGACCCGGAGGGGCGCGGATATGTGTTCAGTGTTACCCGGTTTGCCGGTGCCGTCACACTGGTGGTAGCGGGCGTGTTCCTGATCTTTGTGTTCAGGAAAAAACCACGCCGTCACAAATAGACGCGGCACACCTGCCGTGGTCACAGGGGTATCTATGAGTTACTTGACTGAGGGGAGGCGCAAAGGGATCCGAAGCTGGATTCTCTCAACCGATCATAAGCGAATCGGTGTGCTTTATCTTGTCTCGATGGTATCGCTCTTTTTCATCGCAGTCCTGATCGGCGTACTCATGAGAATTGAGCAGCTCACCATTGAAACGCCGATGTTCGAGCCGCAGACCTACAATGCCTTCTTCACGGTCCACGGCGTCATAATGATCTTCATGTTTGTGCTGCCCGGGCTTCCTGCGGTGTTCGGCAATTTCTTCCTTCCCATCATGATCGGGGCTAAGGACGTGTCGTTTCCCCGGCTGAACCTGTTGTCCTGGTATTTCTTCATAGCCGGCACCGGGCTCGTGGTCGCATCGCTTTTTACGGGAGCCGGACCGCCGGATACCGGCTGGACTTTCTACGCGCCTTTCAGCCTTACCAGTGGCACAAATGTTTCACTCGGTGTCTTCGGCGCGTTTGTGCTTGGGTTTTCGTCGATCCTGACCGGACTTAACTTTATTACCACGATACACAGACTCCGTGCGCCTGGCATGAAATGGCACCGCATGCCGCTGTTTGCATGGTCTCTGTACGGCACCGCTTGGATCCAGGTTCTGGCGACCCCCATCATCGGCATAACGCTGCTGTTGGTCATCGCCGAACGCCTGTTCGGCATCGGCGTGTTCGATCCCGCCAAGGGAGGCGATCCCCTGCTGTACCAGCACCTTTTCTGGATCTATTCACATCCGGCTGTTTACATAATGATCCTGCCGGCGATGGGAGCGATCACCGAGATCATTCCTACGTTTGCCCGCAAGACGATCTTCGGATACAAGGCTATTGCGTATTCCTCTCTCGCGATTGCGTTTCTTGGGTCTCTCGTCTGGGGACATCACATGTTCACGAGCGGCATGTCTGAGAAAGCCAACCTGGTATTCTCGCTCCTGACGTTCATTGTGGCTGTTCCGAGTGCGATCAAGGTCTTCAACTGGACAGCCACTCTGTACAAGGGCTCGATCGAAGTGAGGCCGCCCATGCTGTATGCTCTCACTTTCGTGTTTCTCTTCGCCATCGGAGGATTGACGGGTCTCATGCAGGGTGCCCTCGCGGTCAATGTGCAGCTCCACGATACGTACTTCATTGTGGGGCATTTTCATTACGTGATGTTCGGCGGTACCGGTATGGGGTTTTTCGCCGCACTTCTCTACTGGTTCCCCAAAATGTTCGGCAAGACCTACAACGAGAAGATCGCGGTGTTTGCATGGGTCCCCATCTTCATCGGCTTCAACATGCTCTATTTTGCAATGCTGGTCCTGGGGTATATGGGTATGCCGAGGCGGTACTTTACCCATCTGCCGCAATACCGTACTGGGCATATCATCGCTTCGATCGGTGGCTTCATTCTTGCCGTCGGGCTGGTGATGTTCTTCGCCAACCTCGTCGTTGCGCTTAAGAGAGGGAGGAAGGCTGAGCAGAATCCATGGGGCGGGGTAACCTTGGAATGGAAGATACCGACTCCGCCTCCGCTGGAAAACTTCAGCATTATTCCCAGGATCGACGACAGGCCCTATCGATTTAATCCGGAGGGTTCCTGATGAGCACTTCCTCATCCACCCCGTCTCTTGTTCACAAGGACTATGAGGGCGGCAAACTTGGGATGTGGTTGTTCCTTTTCACCGAGATCCTTCTTTTCGGAGGACTGTTTATCCTGTATTCGGCCTACCGGGCCCGTTATCCGCTCGAGTTTCACGAAGGGGGGCAGCACCTGAACGCTGTGATCGGGATTGCCAATACCCTGATCCTGCTTACCAGCAGCCTTACGGTGGCTATATCGCTCACGGCTCTCCAGAAGGGTGAGCGCAGGCGATCGCTCCTTTGCCTGGCTGCCACGATAGTGTTGGGCCTCGGGTTTCTGGTCAACAAGTACATCGAATGGAGCGGAGAGATCAGCCACGGGCTGTATCCTAACTCACCCTTGATGGCCCAGCGGCCGCAGGGGGACCAGATTTTCTTCGGGCTGTATTACACGATGACCGGGCTGCACGGCCTTCACGTCATAGCAGGAATTATCGCTCTGTCGGTGATGCTTGGGTTCGTGCTCAGGCACAAAGTCACCCGGACCGACTTTAACAAACTGGAAAACGCCGGTCTCTATTGGCACCTTGTGGACGTAATCTGGATATTTCTGCTGCCGTTGTTCTACCTGGCGGCCTAGGGGTGCGCATGTCGATTTCTCCAGATCCTCATACAGTCCCTGAGAAAGCAGCTATGGGACACGAGACACACGTGCACATCGTTCCCTACCGGGTATTCGTTCGCGTGTGGCTTCTGCTGCTGGTCCTGACCGGAATCCTTGTGGCGACGAGCACTCTGTGGCACGAAGCTCTTTCGGTGTGGGCCATGCTGATTGTGACGCCCCTCAAGGCGGGGCTCGTGCTTTTTTATTTCATGCACCTCAATTATGAGAAGCCCTACCTGAGAGCGTTGGTGTTTCTTACTTTGGGAGTCCTGACTTTGTTTATAGGCATTCTCTTTTTCGACATTCTGGACAGGTGACATCATGCCGATAATACCCCAGGCTTCAAGCGCCGCTGGAAGGGTTGACTCGGTCTTCCTCTTCATCTTCGTGTTGTGCGCCGTATTTCTGGTTCTTCTCACGGCGGCTTTGATTTACTTCGTGATCAAGTACAACAGGAAGCGGCATCCCAGGGCCGTCGATATCGAGGGCAACAAATGGGTCGAGACGGTATGGACAATCGTCCCGACAATTCTGTTCCTGATGATGTTCGTCTATGGGTGGACAGATTTCCGCTATATGCGTGAGGTGCCGCGGGAAGCGATGGTGATAGAAGTCACCGGCCGCCAGTGGGCATGGTCGTTCAAATACCCTAATGGCAAGCAGTCTACCGAGCTGATTCTGGCGGTGGACAAGCCGGTGAAGCTGGTGCTTCGTTCTGCCGATGTAATCCACGGATTCTTCATTCCGGCTTTCCGGATCAAGGAGGACGTCGTTCCGGGAAAGGAGAACTACACCTGGTTTTCTCCAACCCAACTCGGATCGTTCGACATTGAATGCACGGTCATTTGCGGGGTAAGCCATGCGAACATGCTTGGCAAGGCGGTGGTTGTTCCCGTTGACGAGTTCAAGGAATGGTACTTCGGTGACGAGACTGTGCCGACTCCCGGGCGGACAATCCCAACCCTTCCTCCGGAGATTGCGGCTCATCCGGCCGTCAACGTACTGAATCAGAGATTCTGCCTCACATGTCATTCCTTTGATGGAAGCCCTCTGGTAGGACCCAGTTTCAAGGGGATTTACGCAACGACCCAGACTGTTCTCGATTCGAAGGGGAACGCGCGGGAGATCGTCGTGGATGACGATTATCTGGTACGGGCGATACAGGATCCTGCGGCGGACATCCTGAAAGGCTATCCTCCTTCCATGCCCAAGACTTCCCTGAGCGAAGACGAACTGGCACAGGTGGTCGATTTCATCAAAAATCTCAAGTAGACAGTGCCGAAAAGAGAACCGGGGTTCCGGTCAGGAGACCGGAACCCCGTGTGTTCGCAGCAGGTTTTTCAGGCAGGAGCGGTCTCACGGGGATGCGACCGCCGGGTATGCGGAGTGTTTGCTCGCGCTCCTTTGTGACCCTCCTCGTCAGGGTCCACCTCGCCATAGCAAATCATACGGTGTGCTATCGCGACGTGGACCGGACGAACATGAGCGATGGCCATTAAACATCCGGTTATACAATTCTTCAATTCGTGCAAATACTCAATGACCGGTGCGTAGAACTACGCAGGCGAACGGCCGACAGCTGTGTCAAAAGAGGATCTCGGTTAAATTTCTGAAATCTCAGAGTCATCATATGTTATCCTCGGAATTCTCACTTAAGGAGGACTCTCATGACTGACACCAAGATCACTTTGCCGGAATCCGAAATTCCGACACACTTCTACAATATCCAGCCGGATATGCCGACCCCGCTTCCTCCTCCGTTACATCCGGCGACACGGGAGCCGATCAATCCGGACATGCTGGCTCCGATTTTCCCCATGGGCGTCATTGAGCATGAGATCACTCAGGAACGAATGATCGAAATTCCCGACGAGGTACGCGACATTTACCGGCTGTACAGGCCCAGTCCCGTTTTCCGCGCGCGGGCGCTTGAAGAAGCGCTGGATACACCCGCAAGGATCTACTACAAATCCGAGCACGTCAGTCCGGTCGGCAGCCATAAGCTGAACACGGCCCTGATGCAGGCATATTTGAACAAGAAGGAGGGTGTGAAGCGACTGTCCACCGAGACCGGAGCGGGACAGTGGGGAAGCGCTCTCGCCTGCGCCTGCAAGCTGATGGGACTGGAGTGCATGGTCTACATGGTCAAAGTCAGCTTCAACCAGAAGCCCTACCGTCGTGTGATGATGAAGACTTACGGTGCGGACGTGGTTGCCAGTCCGTCCAACCTGACTGAAGCAGGACGAAAGGCTCTGACCGAAGATCCCGACTGCAGCGGAAGCCTGGGGCTCGCGATCTCGGAGGCGGTCGAGGACGCAGTGAAGCGCGACGATACGAGGTATGCGTTGGGAAGCGTCCTCAACCACGTCCTGCTGCACCAGACAATTATCGGGCAGGAGGCGATCAAGCAAATGGAAATCGCCGGGGAGTATCCGGACATCATTATCGGCTGCCATGGCGGCGGGAGCAATTTCGGCGGACTCGCGTTTCCGTTCCTCAGAGACAAAATCAGCGGCACCAGGAAGAATCTCCGTGCAATTGCTGTTGAGCCGCGGTCTTGTGCTTCCCTGACCGCCGGCAGGCGTGAGTATGATTTCGGAGATGTTGCTGGCAACACGCCTCTCATGATGATGCATACCCTCGGACACAAGTTCATTCCTCCTCCGGTCCATTCCGGTGGTCTCCGATATCATGGCTCCGCGCCGCTTGTAAGCCATCTTCTGGCTGCCGGACTGGTTGAGGCGGAAGCTTATCCCCAGGGAGAAGTCTTCGCCAGCGCCGTGAAATTCGCCCAGTGCGAGGGGACCATTCCAG
>Ga0123335_1003319_pt1 | contig 22611 bp, 19 predicted proteins | sample BiotimSIPDNA_2_FD_89707 | JGI IMG/M metagenome (GOLD analysis project Ga0123335, IMG submission 89707) | Anaerobic biogas reactor microbial communites from Washington, USA - Biogas_R2 time_0 SIP DNA | ecosystem: Engineered > Bioreactor > Anaerobic > Unclassified | place: Washington, USA...
ACTTTCTGGTGACGGAAGCGATTCCTGAGAGTCGCTGCATGAAGTTTAGTGCGCAACGTTCGCCGGTGAGGATTGGTTGCGCTTTTCCGCAGACTACGACGAGCTTGGTTCCTGCCTTGCAGAAATCGCCTTCCTGGACCAATGGATGGAAATCCAGCTTGCGGTCGAGTTCGCGGAAGATGGCCTTGACGACGGGGAGTCCTGCGCAGACACAGGGTTGCCTGGTGACAAAAGTCGCCTCGGTCTCTAGGTTTTCAGGTACGACTGCCAGGGTTGTGGCGTCTCCGGCGCCGATGTCTTCTGCCAGGGCGAGACGGCAAATGCTTGCCAATGCATCAGGATTGAGTACGTGATAGGTCATGATGTGTGCGGAATGGAAAATTGAATGATGGATACTAGGGTGAACAAGGCGATGGTTTGCACAAGGACAAGCAGGATGCCCGCTGGGGGCAGCCAGATAAGGGTTGTGGCGGATGCGCCCTGGATCAGGCAAAGCAGGCAGACAAGCAGGACGGCTTGAGGACGCGATAGCCCGAGCTTGACGAAACGATGGGAAATGTGGCGGTTGTCGCCAACGTAGATTGGAAGCCCCAGGCGCCAGCGGATGACCACGACGGCGCAGGCGTCAAACAACGGCAGGCTCAAGACAAGCAACGGAATTACTACCGGGGCGGGAGTCGGACTCTCGGAAGGCAGGTAGAAGGTGGTCAGCAAGCCGGAAACCGCCAGGCAAAAGCCCAGGAAGTGGCTGCCGCCGTCACCCATGAAGATCTTGGCGGGAGGTCGATTGTAAACGAGGAACCCCAGGGCGGCGCCTGCGGTGGCGGCTGATAGGGTCGCGACAAAATGCTGTCCGCGTATGGCGGCGATGAAACAGAAAAACAAGGCTGCTATGGCGGCCGTCCCGCCTGCGAGGCCGTCCATGTTGTCAAAGAAATTCATGGCGTTGACGATGGTCATGATCCACAGGACGGTCATCGCCCAGCCGAAAACCGGGTTTTCGACGAATAGGGTGAGGCGAATCCCCGAGGCGGCGACGCAGCCTGCAATGATGAATTGGCCCAGGAACTTGTGCTTCGCCTTGAGCGCTCGGCGGTCGTCGACAATCCCCAATGCGGTAAAGGCAATCGCGCCGAGCACGACAATGGTCATTTTCCCGATTGACGCCTTGATTCCTGGGAGGAAAGGCGCGATATGTTCGCCCCACGCTGATTTTCCGATCATAGCGGCGAGGATGCCCGCTGCGATGATGGCGATCCATGCGGCGCACATTCCGAGTCCTCCAAGGACGGGCGTCGGCTGTCGATGCGCCTTGTGTGCTTCGTTGAGGGGCTTGTCAACGAAGCCCCAGCGTGGTGCCAACCGGATGCAGGCCGCCGTTGCGATTGCCGAGGCCGCCGCGGTTGCGAGGCAAACTAGGATGTAGAGTGAGTTCCAGGTCAGCATTGTAGTTTTCAGGGGATTAGGTTGTCTTCGATGAGCTTTCTTAACGAGCCTTGCAGTCTGGTTGGCGCGCCTGTGGCGGCTTTGACAAAGACGTGGGTTGTGTGCCCTTCGACGAGCAGGACGCCCTCCTTAAGGACTTTGCACTTGATGGTGAGCCTAAGTCCGTCGAATTTGGCGAATTGTGCGGTGACCGTGATCAGGTCGTCGTACTTGGCGGGGCGGTGGTAGGTCGCTTTTGCCTCGATGACGGGGAGCATCAATCCATCGTCCTCCAATTGCTTGTATGTCGCTCCCAGTTCTCGGATGAGTTCGTTTCGCGATCTTTCGAAGAGGACGAAGTAGTTGGCGTAGTAAACGACGCCCATCTGGTCGGTGTCTGCGTAGGGGACTCGGTACTGCATTTCTACGGGACGCGGGCGGTTGATTTCCGTGATGATCCTGTCGACGACCTGTTCCGGCGTCATTCCGTCGGTGACGATTGTTATTGCATCGTCGGCTGGTTTTAGCGGTGCGACCTTTCGGTTTGCGTCGATATGGTCTCTCATGGCGATTTGCTGTGCGACTTGTTCAAGGGTCGTGCCCGGTTGTATTTCGCCTGGCTGCGCGAATCTTCGGCGCGCCCGTTCTTCCGGGGTTGCGGTGATGAAGAATTTATGGGAGGCGTTAGGCAGCACGACCGTGCCGATGTCTCGTCCTTCCATAATGATCAGCGGATGCTTTGTGCAATCTCTTTGCTTGTCAAGCATCCACTGCCTGACTTCTGGGATTTGCGCTGTTTGGGAGACGATGTTTGCGACGGGTTCCGACCTGATGTATTCCCGGTCGACTGGTGTTCCATTGAAGAGCAGGACAAGGGGTTGTTTTTCCTGCAGTTGCTTGTATTCGAGCGTCCAGCCATCGAGCAGCTTGACGAGTTTTTGCGGTTCCTTGTCCGGGTCGATATTGTTTCTGAGCGCTTCTCCGGCGATCGTCCTGTACATTTCGCCAGTATTGACATAAAGCCCGTCCAGCTTTTGGGCCAGCATTTTCGCTGTAGTGCTTTTTCCCGAAGCTGCAGGTCCGTCGATGGCGATTTGTATGTGTTTGCTAGTCATTTTTGTTTTGGCTTTCTGTTTCGTTGGCGTCTTGGCTTTCGTTTGCTTGTTGCTGAGTTTCTTCAAGTGTCGGCGGTGCGGCCATTTGGAAAGCCTTGAAGAATCTAGGCAATCTCGTGAAATCATTGAACGTGATGTATAGCATCAGCGCGATCAGCATTGCCGCAAAGGCGTTTTGGAGGAATGAGACGAGTTTGACGGGGAGCCGTCTTCTGATGATCGCCTCGATCGCGGCGAAGAGGATGTGGCCTCCATCCAGCACGGGGAAGGGGAGGAGGTTGACGAAGGCAAGGGAGAACGTGATCAGAACGATCAGGGAAAGCCCGCCGCGGAGCCCGTCGTTCTTGATGGTGCCCCACAACAAGGCGGAGATTCCAACGACCCCGCTCATATGCTTGATTTTCACCTGGGACTTGCTGGTCTTTTCTCCGCTGATCGCCGAAGTAAGCGGCTTGAACAGGAGCCCCAGGGTCTTGGCAGTCTGCCCGAAGACTTCGCTGAATTGTTCCCATGGGCTCAAGTGGACCAGGACCTTGGCGCGTTCGTCGTCCAAATGAACTCCGATCAAGTGGCGGTTGCCGGACTTTTGCGGGACAATGCCCTTGAACTCAAGCGTTTTTCCGTCTCGCTCGACGGTGACGTCAATCGGATTTGGTCCCGCTTCCTTGACGAGCTTGATGAATTCCGCGGCTTCGGCGATGTCGATTCCGTTGAGTTTCAGGATTTTGTCATTTGGCTCGAGTCCTGCTTTTTCTGCGGGGCTGTCCTTGAAGATGTTTCTGATGATCACATTGAAGGCGAGTCCGATGGAGGTTGCTGTTCTTGGCGTGTCCTGGCTCGGCAGCTTAAGCAGGATTGTGCGTTCCTCGGCATTGCGGGAGATCCTGATGCTTGCCTCGTTCAGCTGCGGATCCTGCAGGCTCTCGATGAATCTATGGATTGTTAGGACGGTTTGTCCATTGCATTCCAGGATGAAATCCCCTGGCTTGAAGCCGGCAAGCTGGGCCGGCGAGCCGTCAATGATGTTTCCCAGGGCGACGGGATTGGTCGCGATGAAGAAGGGGACGCCCAGGTCTTCGTAGTCCGGGTTCGGGAATTGCTCGTAGGCGATGTCGATCAAGTCGTCCTGTCCAGCCCTTTTGACTTGGATTGTAGCCTCTGGCAATCCGTTGTATGCGTGCATTTCATGGAGTTCGCTGTATCCTTTTCGGAGTTGTTTTCCGTTGAATGCAACGATTCTGTCTCCTTTTCGGAGTCCAGCGTTCCATTCGAGACCTGGTTGCGGCGTGTATTCGATGGTCTTCGTTTCGCCTTTTTGGTTTTTGATTTCGATTTCTATCGGTTGGAGATTGTCGAGCGGCGGCAACTTGAGTTGTTCTTTCAGGTCAAGGTAGTCGTATGCGAGGTCGTCAAGTGTTTTGTCCCATGGGATTCCGTTGACTGCGACGATCGTGTCGTCCCGGGTGATTTCCTTGTTGTAGAGCGGGAGGATTTTCGGGACGTCGTGCACGACACATGTGCTTGCGGGCGGGGTTCGCCAGACTCCGACGCCCCAAAGGACGGCGGCGAGCAGAAAGCCGAAGAGGATGTTGAAAAGCGGTCCGGCAAATGCGGCGATTGCACGCGCCTTGGGCGACGCCACAGGCAATTCGCGACCGTCTTCAGTCTTTGGAATATCGGCGGGATCCAATTGGGGAATTGAAACATAACCCCCCAAGGGAAGCCAACTTACAACGTATTCGACGCCGTTTCGGGTGAATCCGAAAATCTTCTTCCCGAAACCGATCGAAAACTTTTCCACATGGAGCTTTTGCCACAAGGCGGCGAGCAAATGCCCGAACTCGTGGATGAAGATACAGAATCCGAAAAAGATGACGATGAACAGGATGGTACCGATGTTGGCGAGTATGCTCATGATGATTTCGCAGAGGTTGTAAGGTGTTTAGTTGAGAGGAATTTTCCAGAGGTTCCAGTATTTTCCTCTGTTTGAGCGGAAGACGATGTGGTTTCCGTCCGGGGTAAATGCTGGCTTGTCGTCAAAAGCCGGATTGGTTGTGATTTGCCTTAGGTTTTTGCCATCGGCGTCCATGATCCAAATATCGGCTTGGTCTTGTCTGTCTGGCGTCGCCAGATTCGTTGCGAATGCGATTCTTTTCGAGTCTGGGGACCAGGTTGGGCTTATGGCGAAGACTCCTTTGGCGTCCGGTGAGATTTTTGTTGGTAGCGAGCCGTCAAATTCCAGTCTCCAGATTTGGGCCGGGTTGTTTTTGACGATTGTGAATTGTTTTGCGTTAGGTGCCCATTTTGGTTCGGCGCCATCGAGGAAGTATTCCGGAGGCGCTGCATTTTTGGAGTTGGCGTTGTATGTCCAGATCTGCGGCTCGTTGAGTTTTGCGGGATTGATAGCTGTGAAGAGTATGGTTTGCGCATTTGGTCTTGGGGCGGGATTGAGTATGACGATGTCGCTTGAGTGAATGAGAGCCATTTTTTTTGTGGCGAGTTCCATGCTCCAGAGGTCAAGTCGCCCGGTTCTGTTTGAGGTGAAGTAGAGGCTTTTTCCGTCTACAGAGAGGACTGGATTGAAGTCGAAGTTCCCATTGGTCAGTGCCTGAGATGCTTTTTGACCAGCCTGGAACTGGACAAGTTCCAAATTCATCGAATCATTCTTGTCTTGAGTAAGGACGGTTGCGACGATTGACGAGTCGTCCAGTATGATGAAATCAATGATTTGAAGTTGTGTTTTGTCCAGGCTGGTGATTTGTTCCGGTTGTTGCTTTCGCGGTTCCCTGGTGTCCTCCGATGCAGGAAGTAGTTTTGGGATCAGCTTTGGCCTGCCATATTTTGCCGGCTGCAGGATCCATGTCGTATTGCCTGGTCCGAGGTCTTGCAGGGCGACGACGATTTCGTCCCGCGACGTTTGCGGGTTGAAGGTAGTCTCGTATCTGGAATGGTTTTTCATTTCCGCGACCAGCACGCAGGATGTCTTGTCCGCAGGAATCTGCAGGGTGACTGGTGCTGTTCCGACGGGGTTGCCGTCCAGAAGGATATTGGCGCCGGCAGGAGCGCTCGTTACCGTGATCGAACGGTTCAGGATGACGGTAATCGCTTTTTCTGAATCGAGTTCCAAAGTCCTGGTTTCCGTGGTGTGCCCGGTCGCCTCAATCGTAATGACCTTGGGGGAGCCCAGCCATGTGGTCACTTTCGCTGGGGAGGAAAGCACGTTCACGGACTGGCGAATCGTCGCGTTCGCGGGGATCGTCGAAACAGTCACGGTTCGGCATCCGGCGAAAAGCAGCAGGAAAAGCATGAAAAATGAGTATGATGTCAGTCGCATTGGGGTATCTGATGAATGGGGTTGGTTTCAAGTAAATTAAAATTAATTAATATACCCTGTCCCTTACTAAAGTTAAAGGCGACAGATGGAGAAAATGAGGGGTTGCCAAGAGATTTTCCGTGATTTTCATCAGATGATGCGAAGGGCTGAGGCATAATTTCAAGGAAAAATCCCTTTCCAATAGTCGAATATGTTTGATTTCCCCTTCAGTTTTTTAATAAAGATTGCAAATAAAGAATGCTTGAATTAATAGAATGTTTTCAGCAATTTGAAACGAATGCGTACTTGACAATAACGCCATTTTGCCCAAATTCGCCACCAAAAGGTATGTCACATGGCATTTGAGTACGAAAGTGTGAAAAAATGAGACTGGGACATATGAGACAAATGGGACTTATGTGACTGGAACTGTGGGACTGGAACTCCGGGATTATTTAGATAAAAATATAAAGTTATTATTAAAATTTTAATAATCTATTTCAGTTCATATAATTTTTGAATCTGTTAATCGAAAGTTTTTTGCTACCGTTAGAAGGAGCATTGCTTGATTTGCCTGATTTTGTGTTGAAAAAACTGTTTTTCGAGTGGCAAGGATAAAGTTTTAGAATTACATTATGTAAAATCTGGGCGATTTATGTGTTTTGTGATTGAGAATGTGAATGAACAAAAGCGAATTATTGGAGTTGCTGAATCGATTGGGCTTGCGTCCAAGCCGTCGTCTTGGCCAGAATTTCCTTTTGGATCCTAACATGCTTGATTCGTTGGTACGCAATGCCAATGTACAGCCCGGCGAATCGATTCTTGAGATTGGTCCCGGCACGGGGGTATTGACGGAGCGTTTGCTGGCTGCTGGCTGCAAGCTGACTGCGGTTGAGTTGGATCATCGATTGGCGGCGTATTTGCGTGACGAGCGTTTTGCCGGGGTCGAGGGATTTCGTTTGGTGGAGGCGGATGCCTGCCGCGTTGACTTCGACGAATTGTTTGGAGACGAACCATTTCGTTGCATTGCGAATTTGCCGTACAGTAGCAGTTCCCAGCTATTGGCGTCGTTGTCCGGCATGCGGAATCGTCCGCGTGAGATATATGTCTTGCTTCAGAAGGAGATGGCTGATCGTTTGACGGCGGAGGTAGGTACGAAAGATTATGGCGTATTGACGGTCCGTTTGGGCCTGATGTATTCCATATCGATTTTGAAACGGATACCGAGGGACGTGTTTTTCCCGCCGCCCGAGGTTGTGAGCGCCTATGTTCGGATGAGCTTGCGCGATGCGGTTCCGGATGTGGAGTTGATGGGGCGTGTGAGCCGGATTGCGGGGATGGCGTTTTCGCAACGTCGAAAGAAGACGAGCCGCATGCTTGAGGGGCAGTATGGTTTGGATCGCGTGTTGTCGGTGTTTTCGTCCTTGGGTTTGCCCGAGGATGTTCGTGCTGACGGGATTACTCCTGCTCAGTATGTAGGTCTTGGCAGGGCTTTGATTTAAGGTTGCAATCAACTAGGATTATTTGCTATGGATGAATTAAGAAGGATATTTACAATTATCCGTGATGCGTTTTGGCAAAGTGACCTGATTGGTCGCTGGATCGTGATAATCCTAGGCGTGTTGAGCGCTGTATCGTGGTCGATCATGTTGTATCGTGGCGGTTTTGTGAACAGCTGGAAGAACAAGTGCCGTGCGTTCCGCCAATTGTTTGAAACGAAGGGGTCGGCATTGGACCTGGGTTATGGCCTTGACGAGAACGAGGGGCCGTTGCAGGCGATATGCGATGCTGGCTTCAAGGCGTTGCGCGAGGTTCTTGAGATATCCGATGACGAGTATCGCCGGATGTTGCGTCATGGAGTGTTGCCGCGGACGTTGACGACTGCCGAGCTGGAGAAGATTCGCCTTTCGATGATCCGTTGTTCGAACAGGTTGCGCAACATCTTGACCGAGCACATGGTCTGGTTGGCGACGATTGTGTCGATGGCTCCGTTCATGGGCTTGTTCGGCACGGTCTGGGGTGTGATGATGACGTTTGTGGCGTTGGCAGCGGGCGGTGGGCAGAGGGCGGACTTGGCCCAGTTGGCGCCTGGCGTCAGTGGAGCGTTGCTGACGACGGTTGCCGGCTTGCTTGTGGCGATGCCTGCGGTTTGCGGCAACAACTACATTGTGAACTCGATGGAACTGGTGTTGTCTGACATGGATTCGTTCGTTGACGATTTCATTGCGCAGTTGCGTCTCGAGGACGGGAGCGTTTCGGATGATGGCGCTCGTTCGGATGAAGACCAGGCATAGTTGTGAAGGGGATATGCTGCTATGAGTAGGCAAGATAGGGCAATCAAGGTAATCGGCACGATCGACATGACTCCTTTGATGGACATGATGTTCATGTTGCTGGTCGTGTTCATCATCACTGTGCCCTCGTTGAATTATACGACGGAGGTCAATCCTCCGGACATGAATACCCCGACGTCGGTCGAGGAGATTGAGAACAAGGCAATCTTGACGTTGTCTTCTGAGGGGATAGTCGAGTTGGACGGCAGGGTGGTCGGGATGTCGAGTTTGGTAGAGACGTTGCGCGAGGTTGGCGAGTTGCGTCCTGGCGTCTCATTGTTGATTGTTGCGGACGGCAAGCGCCCCTACGAGGATGTCATCAGCCTCCATCGTTCGGCGAGCCTGGCGCAGATCAAGAACATTCATTTGGTGACTCAAGCGGTAACAGGAGAATAGGATTTAAGCGATGTTAGGCAAAGTGTGGAGCTATCCAGAGGGTTTGGCGCCGAAGTTGGTGACTGGCGGTGTTAGTGCCCTATTGCACATTTTGTTTCTGTTTGCGGTATCCCATGCGACTCAGCGCGATACTTCCGAGTTGCGGAAGCCAATGTCGTCGGGCAAGGTTGTGTTGATGGATGTCCTGCCACTTGCCATGGCTCCTCCTGTCAATGCTATTGTTGCTGCGCCTCCGCCTCCTGCTCCTGCTCCGGTTGAGACGTTGCCTCCGCCTCCCCAGCCGCAGCCGAAGGTGATCGAGCCGCCGAAGATCATCGAGCCGCCGAAGGTGATCGAGCCGCCGAAAGTGATCGAGAAGCTTCCCGAGCCGAGAGTGGTTGAGAAGCCGAAGGAAAAGAAGCCTGAGCCGAAGGTGGTCGAGAAGCCGAAGCCATTGACCTTGGATGAGCGTTTGGCGGCGGCTCGCCAGAAGGAAGTCAAGGTCGCTAAGCCAGTTCAGCAGACCCAGCGTCAAAGGGTTCAGCCGCGGGCTACGGGACCGGCTCGGAGCGCCGATGACATCAAGCGTCAGATCACGCGTGGCCTGCCGGCGGCGCCAGGGACGGGTACTGCAGGCGGCCGCCGTTCTTCCGGATTGGGTTCGGGTTCGGGATTGGCCGGGAGGACGATTGCAGAGGTCGAGAGCACGGATTATGCGAACAATTATGTGCAGCCTGTGTTTGACGAGTTGTGGCAGCAGCCGAGTCGCGGTGCGATGGGGAATCGGAATCCGACGCCTGTCGTCGTGACGTTTATGGTCAATCAGGCTGGCGAAATCCTGCGTGCGCGAATCAAGACTCCGTCAAACGAGCATTTGATGAACAAGAGCGTAGAGGCATTGTTAAATCAACGGATTCGGCTGACTCCGTTGCGTGAGGCTGGCGTGAAGAGCTCCAGCTTGACGATCGAGGTCACGATGAGACTGAAATGAATGAAGTCGCATGGATACAAAGCCTGCGAACTAACCACGAGGAATTGACATATGTTCCAGAGATCAATCGGTCGAGTGTTTTTGGTGATCGGTATTGCGGCGATCATGGCTGCTTACGGGCAGGGGGGAACTGGTCAATTGCCCGGCGCCGAGACGCTGGCCAACGGGAATTTTGCTCAGGTTGGCGACGACGGAAGCGTGCCCGGCTGGACATTGCGCGCCGGGGGGATGGGCACGTTCAAGGTCGTCAAGCCGCAGGATGACAATGCGAGCCCGATCATGACGGTCACGGTCGTCAACACGTCGTCCCGTGCCTGGACGATGGAGTTGCTGCAGCAGATCGACAAGGTTGTCGAGCGCGGTTGTACGATGTACATCAGCTTCGAGTACAAGATGAGCCGCGGCTTCAGCTTCCAGTTCTACTGGCAGCAGGAAACCCCGCCTTGGCCCAAGTTGCTGTCATTGCGCTTGACTGAGCCGACGGAGCGTTGGCAGCAGGTACGGGTTGCTGTTCCAGTCCAATCGAGTTTCCAGGCTTCCCAGACGGCCTTGTCATTTCACCTTGCCGAGAAGAAGGGTGTTTTGCAGATACGCAACATGAGCGCTCGTTTGGTTCCTGCGGATGTTGATCCCGAGTCTTTGGAGACGAATGTAATTGCCGTTTTGGGTGGAGACTTCCACGATTCGGTCTGGCGTGACGAAGTTAAGGAACGGATTCGGAAGTTGAAGATGAGCCCGTTGAACGTTCAGGTGCGCCAGGGTGGCGCCCTGGCTCCCAAGTCACGTGTTCAGATTCGTCAGACAAGCCGTCCGTTTGGTGTTGGTTTTGAGTGTCGCGGCGCGTTGTTGAAGCCTGGATTGCTGGCTGGCAAATGGTTTGCCCAGGAGCGGAAGCGTTTGCAGGAATTGGGCGATTACGTTCCGAAGTACCGCGAGCTGTTGTTTAGCAAGGATGGGATGTTCGACTGGGTTGTGTTTTCGGATGCGTTCATGTGGCGCGACCACGAGTCCTGGGGCAGTGGAGTATCTGAGGAATTGCTGTCTTTGGCGAGCGAGGCGGCGTTGAACGTACGTGGTCATGCCCTGTTTTGTCCGTCCTACATGTTCGCGCCTCAAGCGTGTCGTGGTTTGGGCAAGGAGGATTTGCGTGGTGCCGTATTGGCTCATGTGAAGTCGATGTGCGAGAAATACCGGGGAAAGATCAAATATTGGGAAGTGGTTCATGGTGCTACGGAATACAACGAGATCTACAAGTTGCTGGGTGTTGACGTATTGCGCGAGTGTTACCGTGTGGCGCGTGAGGCTGATCCCGACGCGAAACTGTTGTTGAGCGATGTCCAATCGTTGAGTGCACTATCGGAGGCTCCGATGCGTGACATGATTGAGCTTGGCGACTGGCTTGTGAACACCTGCGGAATTGCCTTGGATGGTGTCGTTGTTGGCGCCGGGTTGAAGCGGCTTGATGTTGGGCCGCAGTCAATGCAAGCTCGTTTGGATGCGATAGCTTCTGCCTTGAGCGGTCTTCCGATTCACGTCACTGGCTTGGCGGTGAACACGGAGAAGGAGACGCTTCAGGCTGAAATGCTTCAGGATTACATGTTGCTGTTCTATTCTCATCCGGCTGTTGCGAGCGTGACGCTTGGCGAACTATGGAGTGCGTTGCTGGCGTATCCTCAAATGGGGTATTATCGTTCGGATTTGACGGCGATGCCATCCTTGGAATCGTTGAAAACCCTGTTGACTGAGGAGTGGGTCACCCGTCAGGAGGGCTTGACGGACGCGGGCGGGCGTTTTGGCGTCACGGGGCACGTGGGCGAGTATGAGATTGTGGTGACTTCTGGAGACAAGGAACGACGAATCCAGGTTGCGTTGCCGTCGTTGGTAGGACGTCCTGCAGAGCCGACGGTTGTCGAGGGCGACGGGAATGTGGTTCGGCACGCCCAGGATGGCACCACGGTCGAGGTCGCTTTTTAATGGTTTTGAATTGAGGAGCGGGTTCGATGTTGACGACGTTGAATGAGAGCCAATTGGCTGGCGGCAGCCGGTTGCGCGTGTATCGTTTTGTGACTCCTGGCGAATGTCCATCTCGTTTCATCGAGTACCAGATATGGTCGATGGGGTTCGAGAGGTGGCGTGAGACTGCTTTGGACCATCATTACTGGCGGCTGTATTATCGCGATCATTTGGCGAACGACGTTTCGTCAAGCGTTGTTGACTACTTGTACTTTGCTGAGGTTGACGGGGTATTGTGTTCTCGTTTGTGGTTTGCGTATTCCCGTCGCAGCGGTCTTGGGAATTTCGGGAATGTTTTCACCGAGCCTGCGTATCGTCGCCGCGGTTTGATGAAGGCATTGTTGTATCCTTGCGTTGAGGATTTCATGTCAAGCGACGCATTGATGCTGTGTTGCGGTGCTGGTGCTGGTCACGCCGCTCGCGAATACTGCCGTGCCGGTTTCGAGCAGATTTATGGTGGCGAGCCTGGGACTGGTGGTTCGATGTCCCTGCATCGTCCTGATTTGGGTCGCTTTTTGGACTATGCTTCGTCTCGTTTTGCCGGCGACTCGATTTCGTTGGTTCGTGCTGGCGAGGCTGGCGACCAGTTTGACGTGGACAAGTTTTTGTACTATATCCCTGAGATGCTTCATCATCCTGGCGATCATCGTGCATTTGCGGGGATGCGGATTCAAGATTATCGCTTTGTTTGGCAGGAAGTTTTGAACGGGAATGGGGTAGTCGTTGTTGCGGAGAATGAATTGGGCGCGATTGTCGGCTATGCCTATGTTTTGCGCGCTTTCACTGGCAACGGCTATTTGCTTGATTTCCGCCTGCATCCGTCGTATGTCGCCGATGGTTCGAGGTTGCTTTTGGGCGCCTTGTCTCGTTTCAGGGAAGTGACTGGCTCGAGCAATCCCGTGCGTGCATACGTGATGTCCTGCGACGCCTACAAGGTTGAACTTTCGGATTCGGTTTTCGATTGCGAGACGGTTCTGAAAGATGCGGAAATAGCAGGCGGCAAGCCCGTGGACGTCATGGTTTTCAAGAGCAGGGATTGAGACGGCTTCACCGCAAAGTGAAAAAAATCACGTGATAATTTGCAAAATTGATTTTTTGGCTTATAATAAGCTTACTATCCAAAATATTTCCTATTGCAATTGATTGCGGGATGGAGCAGCCCGGCAGCTCGTCAGGCCCATAACCTGAAGGTCGTAGGTTCAAATCCTACTCCCGCTACCAAATACTTTCTATTGCGGGATGGAGCAGCCCGGCAGCTCGTCAGGCCCATAACCTGAAGGTCGTAGGTTCAAATCCTACTCCCGCTACCAATTTATTTTCTATTGCGGGATGGAGCAGTGGCAGCTCGTCAGGCCCATAACCTGAAGGTCGTAGGTTCAAATCCTGCTCCCGCTACCAAATCAAAACAAGGCGCACAGTCAATGCTGATTGTGCGCCTTGTTTGTTTTTGTATCCGTTGTTCACGCTTGGAGCTGATTGCATTTCATTTGACATGGATTATTGCATCACTTTGATAAAACGGAACATTTCATCGGGACCCTCATCCTCGGGCATTTCTTCGGGCGGGGCATAATTTGAAGTGTGATATTCACACCAAAACTCAACAATGTGAAATCCGCACTTGTTGACATAAAAATGAATATTCCGCTTGTCGAAATCAGGGGTGCAGGTCTCCCATACTTTTGTTTCGGGATGGAGTGCTTCCACTTCTTTCCACGCACCATAGCCAATGCCTTTGTTGTGCGCCTCGGGAATTGTGAACAGTATTTCCAAATGATTATGTTTTGTTTCCTTGTCTATTTTCAAAACAATTCCGCCCACCTTTTTCCCGTTTAGAACAATGCAGTAGGCTTCATTGTTGGGTTCGTCGAGGCAATGCTCAATGGTTTTCCGGGAGATAATTTCACCTTCATCGTTGATATGATTGTCCTGCTCGCCAAACTCCAATAGTGCGCCGTGCTTAAATGCCCATTGATTATCCAGTATGAATTGCTCGCGATCATCAGGTGTTAAGGGGATAAGCGTTACTTTTGTAGCTTTCATAATGCCTCCGTTTATAAATCAAACGATTTTTTTCGAATTCGCAATATCCTGCCTAAAAAAACAGCTCGGCCACTACCTAAAAGTAATAACCGAGCTCACTCGACATCTTATCTGACAGGCGGCCTGCAAGCAGTTTGCTTACGATCCCCTACACTACGGTGTACTGTCCTCCGATGACCAACTATTATGTTAATTCTAATAATTCAAAAAGTTCGTGCCCTGTGCGTGTTTCGTGTCCTGCCATAGAGGTTGCTGAGAGATGATTTTTGTCGCAGAGACGGTCGGCAACGAGGTCGTCGCCGCCACAATGTGGTGTTTTAGGCGAAATCCTTTTTCAGCGCCCAGAGTCCTAGTGCAGGGTTGCTGATGTAGAAGATGGTTTCGCCACTTGGGAGTGTATTGAATCCGTCCTTGAGGGTGTGCGGATTGTAGATTTTCGCCATTTCGTCATAGTCCTTGGCGATGAATCCGACGCTTTCGACTTCTTTCTTGTCGATATGCGGTCCGGTGCAGTATGTGATTGAGAATCGTCCTTCTGACGATCCGTGGATAAGATGGGCTGCGACACCGAGGTTTTGCCTGAGGTCTTCGTTTTCCTCGACAGCCTTGAGTGTTGCCGGGGTTCCCTTGTATCCGTACTTTCTGATGACCTTGTCATTGGTTGGGTCTTCGCCGAATTGCTTGAGTCCTGGGGCGAGTACGATGAGTTCGCCGCCGTCAGCAATCATCATCCTTGTCCTGTAGATTGCCTTGTTGCCGAGCCAGGTCGATCGGAATTCTTCAGGTTCGAGATAGACGACGACTTTCTTGACGGGGAGATCCATCAGGTCAAGGTTGACTAGTTGAGAGAGCTCGACGCCCATGTTGAAGGTTTCGTCATCGTCGCCGATGAACAGCCCCCTCATCTCCATCTGGTCAGTTTCGTGGTTTTTCGCCATCACTGTCAACACGTATACGATTGGCAGGTCGGGGAGGAAAGTTTTGGTTCCGTAGTTGAAGAGCTTTCGCACGGGACTGTCGTTCCTTCCCATCAACCGTTCCATTCCAAAGGACGCTCCGAGGTAGTGTGACTTGTTGATCATGTCCGGTCCGCCGACGCCAACCATTATATTCTTGGTGTAGTTGGCCATTCCGACGACTTCGTGGGGGACGATTTGTCCGACCGAGAGGATCAGGTCGTAGCCTTCGAGTAGTGCCTTGTTGCATTGGACGTCCACTGAGAAATCGAGTTTCCCTTCTGACCACTCTTTGATGAGTTCGGAGGATACTTTTCCCAGTGTTACGACATCGTTTCTCCAGTCATGGACCTTGAATGCGTCAAGTGGGATATCATCTCCGAACATCGTTTTGATTTCCTGCTCGGTCATTGGGAAATGTGTTCCCAGCGCAGGCATGATATCAACTTCTGCTGTTGGGGCCAATAGCTTGTAGAGGATATTGGTCAAGACGCCTGCGTTTGAATTGTATCGTGTGAAGTCTGGCGGGATGATGAGAACTTTGTCAAGGTTCTTTCCGATTCTGTGAAGCGCGGTTTTTAGAAGATCGATTTTGTCTTCGAGTGTTAGTGCTAGATCGAATCCCGAGCAGCTGGCGAAGGTTGTCATACTTTTCCTGGGGTAAAATCTTTGGTCGCAGTGAGTCTTGGAAAAAGCAATTGTAATAAGCAAATTAACTATATGTCATGTTTTGATATATTCCAATTAGATGATCAGCATGTGGCTTGATATTAAATTGTTTTGCCGTATTTCGTGCATGTTGTTCCATGTCTTTGAGCTTCTGCCTGTCAAGCCAATCGTTGATGGCGTTTGGGAGGCCGATTGGATCGACGAGCGTTGCCGCCTTTGATTCCGCCAGGATTTCGTCAAGTCCGGTTCCTTTGCATGCGACGACTGGTTTGCCGAGGGTGAGAGCCTCCACGATTGTGCGTCCGAAAGGTTCGTTTTCAGAGCAGGAGACCAGCAGGTCGGCGGCGGCGATGTACGGCAGTGCGGGTTCGTCATTCACGTTGAAATCAAAGATGCCTTCATATTGCAAGCCATGAGTCTGATCATGGATATTCTTGGACAGTTCTAGGTCATCGTTCCTATGTCTCGCCTTGATGATTGCCCTGATATCTTTTCGGTTGAGTTTTTTGATTGCCTCGATAAACCGGTCGTGCCTTTTCCACTTGACAAAATCGGCGGCTATGATGATTGAGAATTTATCCTTTGGCAATTGTATGGGGATTGTATTTTCGATTTCCTGGAGATAGAATCCATTGTAGAGTACGTTGAGTCGATTTTCGTCAATGATCCCGCGCCATTTTTCAGCTACTAAAGGGGAGATTGCGGCGATAGTTAGATTATGCTTGAATTTTTGTTTTGCGATTTTTACGAAGGTATTTGGGAAGTTGTAGTCCCTGTCATGCAGCAGGATCGGGATGTGTTTGATTTTCGGCAAAATTAGGATTGATCGGATGGCGTTTGCGTGGATGATTTCAGGTTTGAAATCCCTGAGCAGTTTATTGAGGATTGGTGTTGAATTGAGTTTGTCCATGACGTACTTGCAGGCTCCGAGCGGAGTCGTGGGCCAGTGCCTGGCGTTGAAGAGCTGGGTCGGGATGTCTTGCAGCTTCGCCAAATCAGCGAATTGTGGGGAGGCGGTTGCCAGAAGCAGGTCGAATCCACGCCTGGAAAGTTCCTGGAGCGTGGACAAGAAGCTCATTTGCGCACCGCCGATAAATGGGGCGGCGTCAATGGCGAGAATTCTGCTGATTGGATGTGCTGATATCATGGATGTGAAAAGGAAAGATTGGTAAAACTTAAGAAAATACCGCCTGTAAGAACGAAAATCAAGATGAGTCTCCCTGAAAAATCAATGCAAAATGATCTAGGGAAAGAGTGGCGAAAGACCTTTCGCCACTACAGGCGGGGTAATGGGACTGGGACTGGGACAAATGAGACTTATGAGACGAATGAGACTTATGGGACTGGGTTACAAGTCTGGGACTGGGACGGGTCTGATGGGTCGGACGGGTCGGACGGGTCGGACAGGGTCGGACAGGTCGGATTGACAAAGTGTGGTTGGCTGAGAAAATTTACCGTTGTGCTGTCAAGCATTAATTAGGCATTATAGTATGAACAACAGTGTAGTACTCGTTATTTGCGAATGGACAGGATCATGGAAGCGCAGGAATTGTTGTTAGTTGAAAGTATTTTGGGGGAATGATCGTGGGGAAGCTATTCAAGTTGCATTCTGAATATGCACCCGCCGGTGACCAGCCCCAGGCGATCGAGGAGTTGACAAAAAGGGTTCAGCGCGGAGACAGGGTGCAGACGCTGCTTGGCGTGACCGGGTCGGGCAAGACGTTTACGATGGCGAATCTGATCGAGCGTTGCCAGCGTCCTACGCTTGTCATTTCCCATAACAAGACCTTGGCGGCGCAATTGTACGAGGAATTGAAGACCTTTTTCCCCGACAACGCGGTTGAGTACTTCGTCAGCTACTACGATTACTACCAGCCCGAGGCATACATTCCCCAGACTGACACGTACATTGCGAAGGATGCGTTGATCAATGACGGTCTTGAGCGGTTGCGCTTGTCTGCTACGGGGTCTTTGGTTGAGCGCCGCGATGTCATTGTCGTCAGTTCTGTTTCGTGCTTGTACGGATTGGGTTCTCCGGACGATTTCGAGGCGATGCAGGCGAAGATTGTCGTTGACGACACGATGTCCCGCGAGGGCTTGCTGCGTCATCTTGTCGAGATTCAATATACTCGCAATGACGTGGCGCCTGAACGCGGTCAGTTCCGTTGTTCGGGGGATAGCGTTGAAATCTACTTGTCCCATCGCGACGATTTTGTCCGGGTCGAGTTTTGGGGCGACACGGTTGAGCGTATCAGCCGTCATGACCTGGTGACCCGCGAGTCCCTTGCCGAATTGGGCGAGGTTGTTATTTTCCCGGCGAAGCACTTTGTGATGCCGCAGGATCGAATCCGTCAGGCGCGAGACGGGATTTTGGCGGAAATGGATGAGCAGATAGCGATGTTCGAGAAGAACAACAAGCTGCTGGAAGCACAACGGATTTACCAACGTACGATGTATGACCTGGACATGCTGATGGAAATCGGATACTGTCAGGGGATTGAGAACTACTCCAGGCACTTGGCGGGAAGGGCTCCTGGTTCCAGGCCCTGCACGCTGATGGATTTCTTTCCGGAAGACTATCTGACGATCGTTGACGAATCCCACGCCACATTGCCACAGATCCATGCGATGCATCGTGCGGACAGGAATCGGAAGCAAGTCTTGGTTGACAACGGGTTCAGGTTGCCGTCGGCGCTGGACAATCGTCCCTTGACCTTTGGAGAGTTCGAGGAGTTGCAGAATCAACTGCTGTACGTATCGGCGACTCCCGGGGACTACGAGCTTGGTTTTGGAGAGCCTGTGGAGCAGGTCGTCCGTCCGACTGGGTTGCTGGATCCGAAGATGGAAGTCCGTCCCCTGGAAACCCAGGTTGACGATGTGATTCACGAGATTCGCGTTCGCGCCGAGCGTGGCGAGCGTACATTGGTGACCACATTGACGAAGCGGATGGCAGAGGATTTGTCCGAGTACCTCCGTGGCGTCGGCGTCGAGGCGCGTTATTTGCATTCCGAATTGGATGCGATGGAGCGTGTTGACATACTTCGCAGCCTGCGTGCAGGTGATTTCGATTGCCTGGTCGGGATCAACTTGTTGCGCGAGGGCTTGGATTTGCCTGAGGTGTCGCTTGTCGCGGTGATGGATGCGGACAAGGAGGGGTTCTTGCGCAGCGAGCGTTCGCTGATCCAGACGGCAGGACGTGCGGCGCGAAACGTATCCGGTATGGTGATCCTGTATGCGGACAACTACACGGACAGCATCAAGAAGGTATTGGCGACCACGGCGGCTCGTCGCGCCCGCCAGATCGAGTACAACGAGAAGCACGGGATTGTCCCGAAGACGGTGAGGCGTCGTCTTGAAGATGGTCTTCGAGAGCAGGGAGTCCAGGCGGAGCGGACAGTGTCCAGCTACATTCGTCCAGATGACGGGGAGTATGATATTGTGGAAGCGACCCGTCAACTTGAGGAAGAGATGCTTGCCGCTGCGGAGGCGTTGGAGTTTGAGCGCGCGGCGATGCTGCGTGACCAGTTGTACAAGCTGCAAGGGAAGGAGAGCGTCAGGCGCGATCCGGGGAATGCCCCGAAGGCAACGCCGCCGAAGCCTTGGAAGCCCGCAAAGGGCAAGGGCGGTCGAAAGGGCGGCTCCGAAGGACAGGTGATATCGAAGGACAGTCCGTTTTTCCTCTAGGTCTAGGTCTAGGTCAAGTAGAATTCAAAGGAAGTAACCATGTCAAAGAAAGAAGTGATTTACGACGAGGCGTTGGTGCCTTCATATCAATTGCCGAGCTTGCTGGGCAAGAGCGATGGTTCAAGCGCGGCGACTGCCGGGGAATGGCTGTCAACACGTCGTCCCGAAATATTGGCGATCTACCGTGAGCGGGTCTTCGGCAAGTGGCTGCATCGTCCCCAGATACAATGGTACGAGACATTGTCGGTACGCGAGGACGCATTGGATGGCGAGGCGATTCGGAAGGAAATCAGGATTCATTTGGGATCGGCCGAGGGCAAGACGCATTCCTTCGACATGTTGCTGTACATTCCCAAGACGGCGACGCCGGAGCATCCAGTGCCTGTGTTCATCGGATTGAATTTCCGCGGGAACCATGCGACGACGGATGAACGCGACGTGGCGATGACAGGCTTCGGCTATGAGAAGAACCAGTACTTGAATGACGAGTCCCGTGGCAATTCGGTGCCGCGCTGGTGTTTCCGCGAGACGATCCGCCGAGGCTATGCGTCCGCGACAATATGCTATCATGACATTTGCCCTGACTACAACGACTTGTCCTGTTTCCGCCAAAGCGTTTTGTCGATTCTGGGTTCGACAGATGACCTTTCGTTGGTTCATCGCAATTATACTGCGATTGGGTTGTGGGCTTGGGGCTTGAGTCGCGGTTTGGATTGTCTTGAGAGCGAGGTTTTGGTCGATTCGAGCCGTTGCGCTGTCCATGGCTTGTCTCGCTTGGGCAAGACGTCATTGTGGGCTGGTGCGAATGACGAGCGTTTCAAGTTGGTGATTTCCACGGATTCCGGTTGCGGTGGCGCCGCGTTGTTCAAGCGCTGCTTTGGCGAGACCGCCGAAATCATTTCCACGGCGTTTCCCCATTGGTTTGTCGAGGCGTTTGCGCAGTATCGCGGTCGCGAGGACCTTATGGACTTCGATCAGCATTTCCTGCTGTCGCTGATTGCCCCCCGTGCCCTGTGCGTGGCGAGTGCGACCGAGGATTTGTGGGCTGATCCCCTCGGCGAGTTCCTGGCGGCCAAGCATGCGGGTGACGCCTATCGCCTGTTTGGATTGTCCGGGATCGAGAGCGATGACATGCCTGCTGCGGACGAATGGCTGACCGGAGACGTGTCCTATCATTTGAGGACCGGGAAGCACGACCAGACCCCGGAGGATTGGGCGCACTACTGGGTCCTCGCCGATCGAATTTTCCAAAAGTAAAGGCAAAAACTCTTTTGATGGGAGCGAATTTGACCGAGGGAGTTTATATTACCTAAAAAATCTGTGATATTTCACTTGAATTTGTATTGTGGTTGACATTTAAAATTTGAATTTTGTTTTTTTAGTTTGTATAATTGAGGTTGTATGACACCATTGCAATGTCCCATAGGCTATCGTCCGTTGCTTGACGAGTTGACGACTGAGAAGGCGATTCGCAAGATCAAGGATATGTTCCAGAACAATCTGGCGTTTGAATTGAATCTTCAACGCGTCACGGCTCCGCTGTTCGTCATGTCAGGCACCGGGATCAACGACGATTTGAACGGCGTCGAGCGTCCTGTCAGCTTTCCGATCAAGGATATGAATGACGATCGCGCGGAGATTGTTCATTCATTGGCGAAGTGGAAGCGGATGAAGCTTGCCAAGCTTGGGTGCGAACCCGATACGGGCATCTACACGGACATGAACGCGATCCGCGCGGACGAGGAACTGGACAACCTCCATTCCCTCTATGTCGATCAATGGGACTGGGAAAAGACGATTACCGAAGAGCTTCGCACGTTGGATTACCTGAAGGAAACCGTCAGGAAAATCTACTATGCGATGCGTCGAACCGAGGCGTTTGTCTGTTCGGACTATCCGGTTTTGAAGCCGTTTTTGCCCGAGTCCGTGGAGTTCATCCACACCGAGGACTTGGAAGCCGAGTATCCCACGTTGTCTCCGGTCCAGCGGGAGACAAAGGCGGTGAAAAAGCATGGGGCTGTGTTCCTGATTGGCATCGGGGCCGATTTGCCGTTGAGTGGGCAGTGGCATGACGGACGGGCGCCGGACTACGACGACTGGTCGACGCCCTCGGACGATCGCCACGTGGGCCTGAATGGAGACTTGTTGCTCTACAATCCGGTTCTTAAGCGCTCGTTCGAGATTTCCTCGATGGGGATCCGCGTTGATCAGGCGGCGTTGTTGAAGCAGCTGACCTTGCGGAACGAAGAATCCCGCCTGGAATTGCAGTTCCACAAGATGTTGATGAATGGCGAGTTGCCCCTGTCGATCGGCGGTGGCATCGGACAAAGCAGGCTTTGCATGCTGTTCCTGCAAAAGGCGCATATCGGCGAAATCCAGGCGTCGATTTGGCCGGAGCAGATGATCGAGACCTGTCGAGAAAATAGGATTCCATTGTTATAATCATTAGTTGCATAGGTAACAACACGGAGAAACCAGATGAAGGAAAGCAGGTTGTTTACGTTGATTGAGTTGTTGGTTGTGATCGCGATCATCGCGATTTTGGCTGCGATGCTGTTGCCTGCGTTGGCGAAGGCGCGTGAGAAGGCGCGCGCTGTTTCCTGCGTGTCTAACCTGAAGCAGATCGGCTTGGCAATCAACATGTATGCGGGCGACAGTGACGATTTCCTCCCACCGGTGTACGACAATGGTCCCGAGAATACCCACTGGCCCTGGTGGACGGAAAAACTGGCGCCCTATACCGGCGACTGGAAGGTTTACACCTGCCCATCCAATATAACCGTGACAGACTCTTGGCAGCGGACTTTGGATACGGGTGGCTTGTGTCCCGTCACGGGGTTGCATTACGCGGCATTGCAGACCCACGTTTGGGTCGGTGACGGAAACCGTCAATCTCGTCGGCAGGCGTCCTTCCTGGAACCTGCGGGAACCTTCATGTTTACGGAGCGCGATAGTATCTACACGCACTATTGCCCTAACTGCAGATCCACCACCGAGGTTCCCCGCATTACCATTCACAACAACGGCGCCAACGGAGTCTTTGGCGATGGGCACGTGGAGCACCGCAATTCGAACCAACTGAAGGATCCGAGCACGGGCGGAAAGCTCTTCGGGCATGGAATGTTCTAAAATTATGTAGGTATGAAGTATATTAGTTAAGTCATTGAAATTTGCCGGAGGTATTATTATGAAAAGGTTATTTACTCTGATTGAGCTGTTGGTCGTCATCGCGATTATCGCCATCTTGGCTGCGATGCTGTTGCCCGCATTGTCGAAAGCCCGTGAAAAAGCCCGTGCGATTTCCTGCGTCAACAACATGAAGCAGCTGGGCATTTCGATCATGCTGTACATCGACGACAATGACAATTACCTGCCGATGGGGGACTCCGGTGCGCCAGGGGACGGCAAGCAGCATCCCTTCTGGAACGAAATCATGATGGGGACCAACTACGACAGCACCAAGAAGAACTATTCCGGCGGCTATCTGGATTCGAAGACCATGAAGTGCCCGTCTTCGGACAAGCAGGACAACTGGTCTGTACATTGCTACGGCATCAACTACAATCTCTGTCCGCGCCTGGCCGCGCGCAATATGTCCTCCATGCAATCCCACAGCTTGAAGATTATTGCGATCGACTCTTGTCAAAATTCTGCCGATGGCAGGCCGACGAATAGGCAATACTGGCGCTTCACG
>Ga0123335_1003325_pt1 | contig 22567 bp, 23 predicted proteins | sample BiotimSIPDNA_2_FD_89707 | JGI IMG/M metagenome (GOLD analysis project Ga0123335, IMG submission 89707) | Anaerobic biogas reactor microbial communites from Washington, USA - Biogas_R2 time_0 SIP DNA | ecosystem: Engineered > Bioreactor > Anaerobic > Unclassified | place: Washington, USA...
CCTGCGAGCAGGAGTTATGGTGGAGGGAATGTTTGAAGACAGCCCCAAAGGAGTGCCGCAAGGCGGCCCGCTAAGTCCACTACTTGGGAACATTATGCTGAATGAATGTGACCATGAACTAGAGAGACGCGGGCATCGCTTTGTAAGGTATGCCGATGATCTGCTGATTTTCTGCAAGAGCAAAAGAGCAGCCACCCGTACGCTAAATCATATCCTCCCATATATCGAAGAGAAACTATTTCTCAAGGTGAATCGGGAGAAAACCCAAGTAGCGCACATGAAACAGGTCAAATATTTGGGGTACGGTTTCTACATCTACAAAGGAGAAGGAAGGCTTAGAATACATCCCAAGAGCGTTCAAAGATTCAGGGATAAAATCCGAAAGATTACAGGACGCAGTAACGGGATGGGAATTGAGGCAAGGAAGAGTCGATTGAACCAAATGGTACGCGGATGGATGAATTACTTCAAACTGGCAGATGCCAGGACACTAATACAAAGTCTGGATGAATGGATTAGAAGCCGAATACGCATGGTGACCTGGAAGGGATGGAAGAAAGTCCGTACCCGTTTTGAAAACCTCAAACGATTGGGAATCAAGGAAGAACTAGCATGGATGTGGGCCAACACAAGAAAAGGCTACTGGCGTACTGCCCATAGCCCTATCTTGTCGAGAGCCCTACCTAACGAGAGGTTTAAACATAACGGATACCTTAGTTTGATGGAATGCTACTCTGCTAAGTAAGTGTAAACTTTGGAACCGCCGTATACCGAACGGTATGTGCGGTGGTGTGGGAGGTCGGCTACTCAATTAATGGGCAGCCTCCTACCCGTTGTTTTTTGAGGGTTTTAAATATTGCTGCGGCAACGCCCCTTCCCCTACCCCAACTATTTATTTTTGGGTCCTTATGGATAACAGAAAACTGCCAGGGGCTGGTCATGTTATGATCAGCCCCTGGTATATTTATGTAACCATGTTTTAGCATTGTGATTTCCGTATATCCTGGCACTAAGTTAATATTAGTTTTGAACTATGACCGGTGAATCGGTAAAACTAAATCTCCTGAATACAAACTGCCAGCAAGCCAGGGCCAGTATGGACACCCAGGGCAGGGCTGACTTCGGAAGTAATAAAATCTATCACATTGGGCAAATCTTTCAGCCTTTTTACCAGGGCATCAAACTCGGCGCCGGAACCGCCATTTAATACTGCCAGTCTGATTTGGCTGTTTTTAACTTTATCTTCTACGATCTGAACCATTTTTTCAATAGATTTACGTCTTCCTTTGGCTTTGCAGTAGGTAAAGTATTTGCCCTCCTGGTCAACTGAGATGATGGGCTTTAAGTGCAAAAACTGTCCCAGCATACTGGCCACTGCTCCGATACGTCCGCCTCTTCTTAAATATTCCAGAGTCTCGATCACATAAAAACCATGAATTTTTGGTCTGATTTTTTGCAGGTTATCGGCAGCCTTTTCCAGTGAAAAACCATTGGCAATATTGCGTGCAGCTTCTAATACCATCCATCCGGATGCCATCGATAGTGTTTTGGTGTCAATGGTCTTGACAATTAATCCCTCAAAATCCTTGGCGGCTATTTTAACCGCATTATAAGTACCGGATAGATTACTGGAAAGATGCACAGCCAGAACTTGGGTAAAACCTTCTTCCCGAATCCTTTCAAACATTGCTCTTATTTCTTCAGGAGAAGGCAAAGAGGTGGTTGGAATACGGCCGGGCATATTTTTGTATACTTCATCCGGTTGAATGTCAATACGGTCAGAATATTCTTTTTCGGGATAAATAACTTTAAGTGGTAATACTTTAATACCGTATCTTTCAGCCAATTCCAATGGTATATCACAACCACTGTCAGTAAGGATAGCAGTTTTCTCGTTCAACCTGATCTCTCCTTTGCACATTAAATTGTTGTTTTAATCCAATTGCTAATATTGTAAGCTATATTAGCAATTATAAACAAGAATATCAAATGCAGTTTGACATTCTCCCGCAGGGATAGTAATATTTATTTGATGTAAAGCGTTTATCCTTGACGAGGCAATTATGCTATGATGGAAAAAATAAAGTATACGACACTATTATTTGATTTTTATGGGCCCTTGCTGACCGAAAAGCAGCAGCGGGTCATTAACCTGTATTATGAAAATGATTTTTCATTTACTGAGATAGCTGAACAATTAAATATCTCCCGCCAGGCGGTATATGATTTATTGAAAAGAGCAGTTGCTTTACTGGAAGAATATGAGGCGCGCCTGCACCTGGTCAAAAAGTTTTCCCGGACTCAGCAAGAACTGCAAGCGGTTTATTCTTTGCTGAACCAGGAGGAGGGGCTGGATCGCCAGGATGTTGCACAGGCGGTCAAAATAATCAGAACAGTATTGGAGTCAGATTAAAGGGGAGTATTAGTATGGCATTTGAAGGTTTATCAGATCGATTACAGGATATTCTTAAGAAATTGCGCGGCAAGGGTAAAATCAGTGAAGAGGACGTAAAAACAGCTATGCGCGAAGTGCGCATGGCGCTCCTGGAAGCCGATGTCAACTTCAAGGTGGTAAAGGATTTTACCAATAAAGTTAGGGAACGGGCTGTTGGCTCTGAAGTACTGCAAAGCATTACCCCTGGCCAGCAAATCGTTAAGATCGTTCATGATGAAATGACAGAATTGATGGGCGGCTCGGAAAGTAAATTATCGTTTTCCTCCCGTCCGCCAACAGTTATAATGACAGTTGGATTACAGGGGGCCGGGAAGACGACTACAGCAGCAAAACTGGCCAGGAATATGATCAAGTCCGGACGTCGTCCCTTATTGGCTGCTTGTGATATTTACCGGCCGGCTGCTATCAAGCAATTGCAGGTACTGGGCGAACAAGTTGGTGTGCCGGTCTTCTCCATGGGGCAGGAAAATCCGGTCAACATTGCCCGGGGGGCGGTAGAATACAGCAAAACCAACAATCGCGATGTGATAATACTGGATACTGCCGGGCGGCTCCATATAAATGACGAATTAATGGACGAATTGGTCCAGCTTAAAACCGCAGTAGAACCGGACGAAATTTTGTTGGTGGTCGATGCCATGACCGGGCAGGATGCGGTGAATATTGCCGAAAGCTTTAATGAAAAGCTGGGCTTAACTGGACTCATCCTGACCAAATTAGATGGGGACACCCGTGGAGGAGCTGCATTATCCGTCAAAGCAGTCACCGGCTGTCCTATCAAGTTTGTTGGGGTAGGGGAGAAAATCGATGCCCTGGAGACCTTTTTCCCTGATCGCATGGCATCACGGATTCTGGGAATGGGGGATATCTTGAGCCTGGTGGAAAAGGCTCAGGCGACTTTTGACGGAGAAAAAGCTCGGGAAATGGAAAGAAAAATCCGCAGCCAGGAATTTACCCTGGAGGATTTTATGGAGCAGATGCAGCAGGTTAAATCCATGGGACCACTGGAAGATTTACTGGGGATGATCCCCGGGGTGGGCAAACAGCTCAAAGGCATGCAGGGTGAATTTGATGAAAAAGAACTGCTGCATGTGGAGGCTATAATCCAGTCTATGACGGTAGCCGAAAGAAGGGATCCGTCGATTTTAAATGGCAGCCGGAAAAAAAGAATTGCCCGGGGCAGCGGTACCAGGGTGCAGGATGTGAACCGCCTGCTGAAACAATTTGAAGAAACCAGGAAAATGATGAAGCAGTTCACGGACATGACCGGTAAAAAAGGCAAAAAAGGTATGCCCTCCATGAAGTTTCCCTTTTAGAAATATGGGGGGCTTATGGAATTAAATAAGCAAATTTATTTTAAGGAGGTGACCATGTGGCAACGAAAATCAGACTCAAAAGGATGGGGGCCAAGAAAAGACCCTTTTATCGTGTGGTGGTAGCTGATGCCAGATCTCCCCGGGATGGCAGGTTTATTGAGGAAATAGGTTACTATGATCCCGCTACCGATCCGGCAACCATAAAAATTGATGAGGAATTAGCCTTAAAATGGCTGGGGGATGGAGCAAAACCTTCTGACACAGTTAAATCCCTGTTTAAGAAACAAGGTATTATGGAAAAGTTTGCGGCCAGCCGTAAATAAGTCTGGCAGGGAGTGATCAAAACATGAAAGATTTAGTGGAATACATTGCCAAATCTCTGGTTGATAATCCCCAGGCAGTGGATGTAACGGAAATTGAATCGGACAACTCTGTGGTTATTGAATTAAGGGTTGCACCGGAGGACATGGGAAAGGTTATTGGCAAACAGGGGAAGATCGCCAAATCAATTCGCACTTTAAGTAAAGCCGCAGCTGCCAAAGAAGGTAAGCGGGTTGCTATAGAGATCATGAAATAGGGCTTAAAGCCCTATTTTAGACTAGCAAGCAGATTTGACCATGGGGCGGGACGTCTGGAGGTGTAATTCTGGCTGAAGATATGATTGCTATTGGGAAAATAACCGGTCATTTCGGTTATAAGGGCGAGGTCAAAGTAATGCCTTTAACGGATTTCCCGGAACGATTTAAACAATTGAAAATAGTTAAGATCAAATCCAATGGACGGGTTTTTATCAAAGAAGTGGAATCAGTCAGGAATTATGCCCATGGATTGGTACTTAAACTGAGCGATATAGATGATAAAGAAACCGCGGAAACATTTCGCGGTGGTGTCTTGCAGGTGGATGAAACCCAGGTGTATCCTCTGCCCAGGGGTTATTATTATCATTTTCAGCTTAAAGGCTTGAAGGTATATGATGATAAGAGGGGTTTTTTGGGGGTATTAACAGACATTATTGAAACTGGTGCCAATGATGTTTATGTGGTGGAATCAGGGCATTACCCGGAAATACTGATTCCCGCCATCAAGCAGGTTATAAAAGCAATAGATCTTCAGGCTGAAACCATGCAGGTTGATTTGCTTCCCGGCATAATAGATGATGAAGGTTAGTTGTATGAAAATCGATATTTTAACTCTTTTCCCCGGCATGTTCGTTTCTCCTTTTACGGAAAGCATCATCAAACGAGCTGTGGAAAAGGGACTGGTGGACATTAATGCGATTAATATCAGGGAATATGCTGAAGACAGGCATCAGCAGGTCGATGATTATCCCTATGGGGGAGGAGCGGGGATGGTCCTGAAACCTGATGTGGTGATAAGGGCCCTTGAAAACACCAAAAGTGCTGATGCATATACTGTTTATCTTTCGCCCCAGGGAAAAAAACTCACACAGGAAATAGTCCGGGACCTTTCCCGCCATTCTCATCTGGTATTGCTGTGCGGTCATTATGAAGGGATAGATGATAGAATCCTGTCCCTGGTTGATGAAGAAATATCCATTGGTGATTATATATTAACCGGCGGAGAATTGCCCGCCATGGTCCTGATTGATGCAGTGGCCAGGCTGCTTCCCGGTGTGCTGGGGGATGATGCTTCCGCCGGGGAAGAATCCTTCACCAACCAGTTGCTGGAATACCCTCAATATACCAGGCCCGCAATTTATCGGCAGAAAGAAGTGCCGGCCATTTTGCTGTCCGGGCATCATGAAAAAATCAGGAGATGGCGGCTCCAACAGAGTTTGCTTAAGACTTTGCTTAAACGTCCCGAGCTATTGCTGGAAAGAGATTTTACCGCCGAAGAAAAAAAAATCTTGGCGCAGATGCTATTCGAACGGGAGCGGGAAGATGAGAAAAACTAAAGTGTATATAGCATTGCTCCATTATCCCATGTATAACAAACGTCAGGATATTATAACAACATCAGTTACCAACCTGGATCTGCATGACATAGCCAGGGCTGCCCGCACCTATGATGTGGATGGTTTCTTTGTCGTTCACCCCCTGGCTAATCAACAGAAACTGATCAAAGAAATAGTATCCTACTGGCAGGAAGGATTCGGCGGTCAATATAACGCCGACCGCCAGGAGGCTTTTAACATCCTGAAAGTTTGTTCCAGTCTGGAAGAAACAGTGGATATAATCACTGCCGCTGATGGACGAAAGCCTCTGATAATAGCTACCGATGCCAGGAGCAGCGATAAAACACTGGACTATCTGTCGCTTAAAAACATGATTTTCGAGGAAGATAATTCGGTCTTGATCCTTTTCGGTACGGGTTGGGGAATAGAAAAGGAATTAATTATGCGCTCCGACTATTTATTAGAACCCATTGAACCAGACCGGGGCTATAATCATTTATCAGTGCGGAGTGCGGTTTCCATAATACTGGACAGGCTGCTGGGGGCATATTGGTTTTAAGCAATTTGAGCTTGTAGTTGCCTTATGCTTTATGCTATACTACCTTTGTTCTGTTTAAATAGGGGTGGTCCGCTGCATTATAAAAATGTATGAACACCTGATAAATAAGGAGGCTGCTTGAGGTGCAGGATATTATCAAATCGATTGAAGAGGAATATTATAAGAAGGATTTACCTCTTTTTGGGCCTGGTGACACAGTTAAGGTCCATGTAAAAGTTGTGGAAGGCACCCGGGAGAGGATTCAGATTTACGAAGGAACCGTCTTAAAGATAAGGGGCGGGGGACTTTCCCAAACTTTCACCGTCAGAAGGATTACTTATGGGGTAGCGGTTGAAAGGACATTTATGACTCATTCCCCCAAAATAGCTAAAATTGAAGTGACCCGCAGAGGGAAGGTCAGGCGGGCGCGGTTATTTTACTTGCGTGGTCTCACTGGTAAAAAAGCCAGAGTTAAAGAAAAAGGCAGATACAAAAAATAGGAAAAGGAAGAATACCCGCGGGTATTCTTTTTTTATCAATATAAGTTGAGGGATCATTCATGAATATCAATTGGTATCCGGGACATATGGTCAAAGCCCGGCGGGAAATAGAAGCCAACTTAAAACTGGTGGATATCGTTCTGATCCTGCTGGATGCCCGGGCTCCTTTTTCCTGCCGCAACCAGGACCTGGAGAATATTGCCGCCCGGAAAAAAATCATTTATATTCTCAATAAGACCGATCTGGCGTCACCGGAAGGAACGGCGGCCTACCTGGATTTTATCAGGAAAAATAATGGACCGGCAGTTGGAATCGACTCAATTGGCGGCAAGGGGTCCAAAGAAGTATTACAGGCAATAGCGGCCAGTTATGATGAACAAGCCAAAAAAATGCTGGCCAGAGGCCGCCGGGTCAGACCAGCAAGGGTCATGGCCGCCGGCGTTCCCAATGTAGGAAAATCGACATTTATAAATTGTCTGGCGGGACAAAAGGCGGCCCGGACAGGGAACAAACCTGGCGTGACCAGGGGGAAGCAATGGATCAGGTTTAGGGATGACATAGAATTGCTGGATACGCCGGGCTTGATGTGGCCCAGGGTGGAAAGCGAGGAACAGGGACTCAAATTGGCCTTGTTAAATATCGTCGGTGAAAATGCTTATAATGAATACGATGTGGCCCTGTATCTGCTGGGTTGGCTGGCAGAAAAATGGCCCTATGTACTGAAAGAACATTTTAAAGTGGAAATTATCGATAAAGAAAATACAGCATTGCTGGAAGATATCGCTGCCAGAAGGGGTCATTTATTAAAAGGCGGGCAATTGGATCTGGAGAAAACCTGTACAATGCTGCTGCAGGATTTTCGCCGGGGAAAATTGGGCAGATTCAGCCTGGATCAAATTGATTGAAGTATGAAAATAATCAAAAAGTCGTTTGAAGAGGGCAAAAAGCAATTGCTTTTTATTGCAGGGACGGAAAGGAATTGGGATCCGATGAAAAGGCAGCAGTAAATTCTCTTTAGACTAATCTCAGTGGACAGGGTAAAATATAGGAAAGCTTTTTTTAAGCTTTCCTATATTTTTTTAAAGGGAATTGAGTAGAATTGAAGCCTGGTATAATCCGTACAGCAATTATTCTGGTTGTCATCATGATAGTTGCTGCTGTGTTATATGATAATAAACAGCAGCAGCCAGTGAATCTGCCGGTAAATGTGGATGGGACGACGGAATCTCCGGAGAAAAAGGTTACCATTACCCTTACAGCAGCAGGTGACTGTTTGATGCATAATACCCAGATCTGGTCCGGTCTGCAGCAGGACGGATCTTATAGTTTTCCTACTTTCTTCGCCGATGTGGAAGATTTGATCAGACAGGGGGACTATAGTTCGACCAATTTTGAAGCGCCCATGGCAGGGGCTGCGGCTGGATACAGCGGGTATCCGCTTTTCAACAGCCCTGATGCAGCCGCACAGGCTTTTAAAGACGCCGGGTTCGATTTGATCATAACTGCCAATAATCATATTCTGGACAAGGGCTACGATGGGGCAGTCAGAACGATGCGGGTTTTGCATGAACAGGGCCTCGATACTGCCGGTACCTATTTATCGGCAGAAGATCGGGAGAAGTTTTTAATCAAAGATATCAGGGGCGTGAAAGTGGGATATCTGGCCTATAGCTACAGTACCAACGGCATACCGGTACCGGCTGAACATCCTTACTTTTTTAATTATCTGGACAAAGATCTGATTTTGACTGATATAGAAGCCTTGCGCTCGGAGGCAGATGTTGTGGTATTGGTTTTACACTGGGGAGTTGAGTACAGCCCCAAGCCCACCGAGGAACAAAAAGAACTGGCCAGAGAATTCCTGGCGGCCGGGGCTGATATCATACTGGGCAGTCATCCCCATGTTATTCAGACCATGGAAATAATTAAAACCGACGGGAAAGAGAAATTCGTTATTTATTCAATGGGCAATTTTATCAGTCACCAAAATGGTTTGGAGCGCAACAGCGGCATTGTTTTAAAAATGAAGTTTACCAAAGATCTCGACCAGGGGGAAACTGTTTTAACCGAAGTGGCATATACCCCAACATTTTCGCACCACTATGCCGACGGGGGCAAAACACTATTTCGGGTCGTACCGGTTGAAAAGACGATTAAAATGATTGAGGAGGGGCGGGAACCTGTTTTTACAGACCAGGATCTCCCGGTTTTAAAAGCTGTACTGGAGGCGACTGAGAGTCAGCTGGGGCCACGGCAGCAGTTTTTAAATCAGCAGGAGCAGTAAAATAGGTTTTTTAAAATGGAAAATTACAGGCAATTGTTTGCGCCGGGTGAAATCGGCAGGCTTAAAACAAAAAATCGCGTGGTTATGGCAGCGCTGTCTACAGGCTTTGCTTCATCAGCCGGGGAAGTCACAGAACGGCTGGTTAATTATTACCGTGAACGTGCTGCCGGGGGTCCCGGTGTCATTATTGTAGAAGCGGCAGTTGTTGATGATCCCGTAGGCAGGGAGGGTCTGGGTCAGATTTACATTGACCATCCCCGGTACATATCGGGCTTGAATAGATTGGCGGATACCATAAAGGCTTATGGCTGCCGGGCTTTTATCCAGCTTCTCCATGCTGGTAGACAGACCACCACCTCGGTAACCGAGGGGATAACTCCAGTGGCACCTTCACCCATTCCCTGCAAAAATCTGAAAGAAATACCCCGGGGATTATCCCCGGGTGAGATCAAGATCATCATCGATAAATTTGTGAAAGCGGCCCAATATGCACATGTTGCCGGTTTTGACGGTGTTGAACCTCACGCTGCCCATGGTTATTTACTCAATCAATTCCTCTCGCCGGAGAGCAACCAGAGAAAAGACGAATATGGGGGCAGTTTAGAAAACCGGGCCCGCATTCTGCTGGAAATATGTCGGAATATCAAGGAAAAATTGCCCGAACTGGCCCTGGCGGTTCGCCTGAATATAGATGATTTTACCCCGGAAGGGCTTAAAATACCGGAGGCTCAAAAAATCGCCCTAATGCTGCAGGAATGCGGTGCTGATCTCATCAATTGTTCGGCGGGGATTTACGAAACTGGCCTTAACTGTATTGAACCAGCTTCTTACGCGGATGGCTGGCGGATTTATCTGGCTGAAGCTATAAGGGAAAAGGTATCTATTCCGGTAGTGGCCGGGGGTATCATCAGGAAACCTGCGATGGCAGAAAAAATTATAGCAGAACAAAAAGCTGATTTCGTTTTTTTGGGCCGCAGTCTCCTGGCTGACAGCCAGTGGGTGAATAAAGCCTGGAGGGGCGATAGTGAGGCTGTCCGGCCCTGTATTCTATGTAATAATTGTATTGGCAGTCATTATCAGGGCCGCAGTATTTCTTGTACTGTTAATCCTGCTGCAGGGCGGGAAGGGGACTTGATCGTCAGACATTATGGCGGTGAAAGCCTGGTGGAAACTGTTGTAGCCGGCGGAGGACCTGCCGGCATGCATGCAGCCATTGCCTTAAGACGCCGGGGCATTCCGGCAGTCCTTTATGAAAGATCTCCCGTCCTGGGAGGCATGCTGAATTGGGCAGCATTGCCGCCGCATAAGGAACGAATCCAGGAATTTAAAGACTATCTTATCCGGGAACTTTATTTAAGCGGGACCGAGGTTATACTGGGCCATTCTTTTGGCGAAGAGGAATGTTGGTCAAGAAGGCCCGGCTATATTATTATGGCCACTGGTTCTGCAGCTACTAAACCTTCTATAGAAGGCTGGGATGAGCAGTTTTGCTGGCTGCTGCCGGATGTATATCAGCAAGGCAGGCGGATCAGCGATAGCCGGGTCCTCATCATTGGCGGCGGCAGTAACGGGTGTGAACTGGCTGATTATCTTTTATCGTACAATAATCAGATCATAATTGTAGAAGAAAAGGATATAATAGCACATAATATGGAAAGAAAAAACCGGCGGGCACTCTTGGAAAGACTGGCCAAAGGGCAGGTTGTTTTAAGGAAAAAAAGACGGGTGGTAAAAATCGAGCCGGGTCAGGTTTTGATTCAAGACTCCCAGGGAAATGCAGAAAATATAGGTGTCGAAATGGTATTAGCGGCGGTGGGGTTCGCAGCCGGGGACGGCCTTCTGGAATCAATTCCCGCACAGTTCAGGCATCATATACATATTATCGGCGACGCAGCCGGGCCGGCCGGAATCAAAGAAGCCCTTTTACAGGGGGAAATGGCGGCTGACAGTATTGCCCGGCAAATTCAGTGCCCTATCGAAAAAAGGTAGGATTATATGGGAAAAAAAGATTTAAACTCCCTGGAAGAACAAGAAAGGATAGAAAAACTTAAAGAATTTGAGAAGGCCGCTTATAAAAACGGCTATAAATTACTGGCGGGCATAGATGAAGCTGGCCGCGGGCCTCTGGCTGGGCCGGTGACAGCTGCTGCAGTCATACTGCCGCCAGATTTTTATCTGGCAGGAGTTGATGATTCCAAGAAACTTAATGCTAGAACCAGATTGGAGTTATCAGCCCATATAAAGGAAAAAGCTCTGACCTGGGCCGTATGCTTTATTTCGCCGGTTTATCTGGATCGGGTCAATATTTATAATGCTGCTCGTGAAGCGATGCAAACAGCTGTTTTGAGCCTGGCAATCAAACCTGATTTTTTACTGGTTGATGCTATGAAACTGCCGGGATTATCCATTGACTATCAATCGATCATCAAAGGAGACAGTTTGAGTATTTCCATTGCCTGTGCGTCTATACTGGCTAAAGTAGAAAGGGACCGATGTATGGAAAACTTCGATTCCATCTATCCTCATTATGGTTTTGCCCGGCACAAAGGTTATGCGACCCGCGAACACCTGGAAAAAATCAGCTGCCACGGGGCTTGTCCCATACACCGGACCAGTTTTGAACCAATCAAGACTATGGTGGGATTACCGCCATTAAGCCAGCAGGAGTTGTTCAAGCTTTAAGATGATCAGGTAAAAACTCTGGTTATTAGATTTCGAGCTGGCTGGGTATTATAATTTTTAATGTTACGGGTCCCAACAGGAGAGGGAAAATGAAAAAGGAATTAGGCCGGCGGGGTGAAGAAAAAGCAGCCTGCTATCTGGTAGAACAGGGCTATAAAATTATTGCACGGAACTACTACACCCGCTTTGGAGAATTGGATATAATCTGCACCAAAGGAAAAGATATATATTTTGTCGAAGTCAAGACCCGTACCAGTTTAAAGTATGGATATCCGGAAGAAGCGATAACCTATAAAAAGAGAGAAAACCTTAGAAAGGCAGCTTTTATTTATTTAAATAGCACCGGCTGTCCTTTTACCCAGATGCATTTTGATGTTATAACCATTCTGATGATGAAGGGTGAGGAAAAATTTAATCATATAAAAGATGCTTTTTGATTGAACCTGGAGTACACTTTATTCTGGTCACAGCACGGCAGAATGTTGGTCAGGAATGAGTTTTAAAAAAACAATAAATAAGAATGGATTGGGAGGAAGGAAAATTGCTGATATATGGCCGCGAAATAAGGGACAGATTAAAAAACGAGATCCAGCAGTATGCAGTTAACAACAAAATGAGTATGTCAATTGTAATGGTAGGAGATGATCCTCCCTCACAGGTTTATGTGAACGGCATAGTGAAATTTGGCCGGGAAACGGGAATTAAAATTGATGTCCTGCATCTGGGGGCAGATACGGAAGAAAGCCAGGTATTAAGGTTTATTAAAAACTTGAACGAAGATCCGGCCATTGACGGTATAATGCTGCAAAAACCTTTGCCGGAACATCTGGATTATAATCGGTTGATCAATGAAATTGCCTACCATAAGGATGTCGAAGGGGTCCACAATTACAATCTGGGCAAACTGGTTAGTCGTCAGGAAGGCATACAGCCTTCTACTCCCAAGGCCATAATCAGGATCATAAAAGAAAATGGCATAGAGATTGAAGGAAAGAATGTAACTATTGTTGGACGCAGTACCATAGTTGGCAATCCTCTGTCAGTGATGATGACGACGGAGAACGCTACTGTTACTTTATGCCACACCCGTACCAAAGATCTTAAAAAGGAGATTTTAAATGCCGATATCCTGGTGGCGGCATTGGGCCGGCGCAATTACATTACCGCTGATATGGTGAGAGAAGATACCATCATAATAGATGCGGGGATTAATTTTGATGACAATGGTAAAATGTTTGGCGACGTAGACGAGGCGGCCAAGGAAAAAGCTGCCATAGCCAGTGCCGTTCCCGGCGGAGTAGGGGTAATTACCGTTGCCGAACTATTTGATAATCTCAAACAAATCTGTAGTTTAAAGAATAAAAGTGAATAAGGTTTAAGCATATCAAAATAAAAACCGCAGAGCGAAAATGGGCATCTGCGGTTTTTATTGCCTGTAAAGCAAATAAACGAAAAATAATTATAGCCAACCCTTTAATATAAAGACAGCCAGCATACCTGGGGATTCTCTTTTCTGCTGATGCTTCTCAGCCTCCCCGCTTCGTACTCCTCTTCTTCCATAGCATTTTCCAGTTTGAGCCGGGGCACTTTAACCGGTACCATGTTTTCCCCTAAAGCCACAAAAGTAAAATAAGCGGTGATACAGCATTGTCGGGTCCCCAGGATCATATCCTCGGCATCGATGCTTACCGCTATTTCCATGGACGAATTGGACACATAGGTCAAATGTGCACTGCAATTAGCCAGATTGCCCATGAATACCGGTGCATGAAAGTTGATGCCGTCAATGGCGGCCGTTACAATTATGGAGCGCGAATGCTTGGTGGCAACGGCTCCAGCGCAATTGTCCATCATTTTAAGTAATTCCCCTCCATGGGCAGTGCCGGCCGGATTCGTCTGTGAAGGCATAATAATCTGACTTAAAGAGGTGGCACTCTCACTAATAGTTCGGGCTTCCATATAATACACCCCTTCCCCATAATTTGTTTTCTTGTTACCATAATATCAATTATTCTACCGTAGTGGGTAGCAATTATTAAGTGGAGTCATAATTTGTTTTCCTCTATAATGATTGTGATGGTTTTAAACGGGAACAGGTAACATAACAAATAATTATACCAGGAGATAAAATTATGATTGAACAAGTTTTACCCGACATATTCAGAATCGAAATACCATTACCTAAAAACCCATTAAAAGCAACCAATTCATATTTTATTCGCGGCAAACAAAGAAATCTGCTGGTGGATACCGGCTTTAACTGTCAGGAATCTCGTCAGGCTATGACAGAAGCCCTGCATGAACTTAACGTCAACATGAAAGATACTGACCTTTTGATCACTCATTTGCATTCCGATCATGCTGGACTCCTTACTTTTTTAGTTACACCGGAGACAACTGTCTGGATGAATGAGGCTGATGCTTATATTGTGGGAGGCAGCAGGCAAAGTCCTCATTGGGATCTGTTCAGCAGATTTCTCCAGTTTAGCGGACTGATAGCCGATGGAATTGAAAACACTATTGAAAGACATCCTGGATATAGATACGCCCCGGAGGAATTTGACCGATTCACAATGGTCGAAGACGGGTTCGAAATAATCGTGGGGGATTACAGTTTTAAATGCCTGTTGACAAACGGTCATACCCCTGGACATATATGTCTTTATGACGAAAAGAAAAAGCTGCTGTTTTCAGGTGATCACATTCTGGGTAAAATTACACCCAATATAACCTTATGGGATTTGGGTGAGGATGTTCTGGGATGTTATCTGCAGAGCCTAGAACGTATAGCTGCATTGGAGGTTGACCTGGTACTCCCCGGGCATCGTTATATTTTAACTGATTGCCGCGGCAGGATAAAGGAATTGCAGGAACACCATCGCCAGCGCCTCGAAAACGTAATGGATATATTAGGTGAAAACAGGATGAATGGCGTGGAAGTGGCGAAACAAATGAAATGGGACCTGTCTTTTAAGGATTGGCGGGATTTTCCCTGGGGGCAGAAACTTTTTGCTACCGGTGAAGCAATGTCCCATCTGTATCACCTGTTTTATACCGGTGTTCTAAGTCTTACCAGTGACAGCGGAATAATGTATTTTGAAAAAAGATAAGGTATTATTGGCCAAAGATGTTGGAACCTGAATAGAAAGATAAGCTGGCGGGGAACTGACCGTTAAGTCATTTATTAAAAGGGGAGGGTCGGTAATGATCAAAACCCAGAGATATGGCGATATAACTCAGTTCATTATGGGCAGGATCATGGGGGAACAGTTGGTTTATTCCATGGCCTGTTATTATGTTGATGGTTTATTGATCGATACGGGTCCAGTACATGTGGCTGATGAGATTGAAGCGGCTTTTGCCGATTATCCGGTGGATATAATTATCAATACCCATCATCATGAAGACCATATCGGTAATAATGTTGTTTTTCAACAAAAATTAGGGGTCAGGGAAATTTTTGCCCACCACCTGGCAGTACCGCTGATAAAAAACCCGGCACTGTGGATCAGCCGTCTGAGACCCTATCAGCATATGGCCTGGGGGGAACCGCCGGCATCTGAGGCATTCCCTCTGGATGGGGTAATTAAAACCGGGCAGCATGAATTCCACATCATTCATACACCAGGTCACAGCCCTGATCATATTTGTATATTTGAACCCCGGCAAAAATGGCTTTTTTCCGGGGATCTTTTTGTCCGGGAAAGGGTGCCCACATTAAGAAGTGATGAAGATGTGACAATTATGCTGTCTTCTTTGCATAAAATTCTGGAATATGATTTTTCCACTTTGTTCTGCAGTTCAGGGATGGTAGTAACTGATGGCCGGGAAGCTGTCAGGAGAAAAATTATTTATTGGGAAGATTTGCGGGAAAAAGTCAGGGGATTATACCAACAGGGCATAGAACCTGATGAGATCCGCGCGAAATTATTAGGGAAAGAGACCATATTATACGAACCCACCGCAGGTGATTTCGGCAAAATCAATCTGGTAATGTCTTTTATTGATGGGTTAAAGAAGTGATGGGCAGATGCCGGGGATGAGATGAACAGGAGGCGGGATTATGCAAGGATTTACCCATAAGACCGGGGAATTAATCAGTGCCGATGGCATCAGGCTTTTTTATCAAAGCTGGGAAAAACCTGACCCGAGAGGAATTATTGTATTATCCCATGGTGTCGGGGAGCACAGCAGCCGCTACCATAATCTGCTCCAGGCTGTAAATACTGATGACATAGCAGTTTACGCCCTGGATCATCGCGGCCATGGCAGATCAGAGGGCAAAAGAGGACATATTATGTCCTTTGATCAATATCTGGATGATTTTGATCTGCTGGTCAAACTGGCCCAAACTCATAATCCAGGTCGGCCGACAATCATATTGGGTCATAGTATGGGAGGAGTAATCGCATTTAAATACATACTTAAATATGGGCAGAATTTTGCAGGTCTGATCTTATCTTCGGCAGGGTTTAAAAATAAAGTGGAAATTCCCGCCTGGAAAACAAAAGCTGCCCTGTTTTTATCAAAGATATGGCCTTCCTTGTCCATGCCGACGGGAATAGAAAGCCAGCTGTTGTCCCACGATAAAAAGGTAGTCCAGGCCTATAGCGACGATCCACTGGTACATGATCTGGTTTCCAGCCGCTGGTATACCGAGTTCATTGCTGCCGGGGAGGAGTGCCTGGCAAGAGCAGGAGAATTAAAACTGCCCTTGCTCATTATACACGGCAAAGGTGACGGCATTGTTGACTATCAGGGCAGCACAACAGTCATGGAAAAAGCTCAGTCAGAAGATAAGGAAATACATTTATTTGATGATCTCTACCACGAAACCATGAACGAAACTGAACAGGAACGAAACAAAGTGCTGAAGATCATCAGCACCTGGATTGTGAATCATACCAGCCCTTCCCAGGAGGCCAATGAAAAATGATACTGTTTTAATCCGGATTCACTACGGATTATCAGGTATTCCAGTCAGCCGAGCCTTGTTTATTGGAATACCCTGGTATTATTTTCCTGCCAGGCTTTAAGCAGTTCACCGCCGCGTCCAACCGGATTATCCATCATTCGATTGTTTTTAAATGGCTTGATGACAGTGTACTGGCAATTGCCTTTTCCCAGCCTGCCAGTAATGAAGAACGTTTTTCATCAGTCATGGACGGTTGAAAGAACCGCTCAATTTGTTTCATTTCCATCAATTCCTGCTGGTTCTTCCAGTATCCGGCTGCCAGTCCAGCTAAAAAAGCGGACCCCAGTGCAGTAGTCTCTGTAATAGCAGGTCTTTCAACTATTACATTGAGTATATCGGCCTGAAATTGCATCAGGAAGTTATTGACGGCTGCCCCGCCATCGACTTTTAAAACATTTAAGCTGATTCCGGAATCCTCGCCCATGGCTTTTAAAACATCAGCAGTTTGAAAGGCGATGGATTCCAGTGCAGCACGTACCAGGTGTTCCCCCTTGCTGCCCCGGGTCAGTCCGGTGATGGTCCCGCGTGCGTCCATGTCCCAATGGGGAGCACCCAGACCGACAAAAGCAGGGACCAGGTAGACACCGCCGTTATCGGGCAAAGAAAGGGCCAGGGATTCTGATTCGGCCACATGACTGATTATTTTTAAACCATCCCGCAGCCATTGTATAGCAGCGCCGGCTGCAAAAACACTTCCTTCCAGGGCGTAAGTGATCTGGCCATTTATGCCCCAGGCAATGGTGGTCAAAAGTCCGTGTTCAGATGTAACTGGTTTATTACCTGTGTTCATCAATAGAAAACAACCGGTGCCATAGGTGTTTTTGGCCGTGCCGGGCTGAAAACAGGCCTGGCCGAATAAAGCGGCCTGTTGATCGCCGGCCATGCCGGCGATACATATTTCACTGCCTAAAATCTCGGGATCAGCCCAACCGTAGACCTGGCTGGAGGACACTACCTCTGGCAGCATAGCAGCGGGTATATCAAACAAAGCCAGCAATTCTTCATCCCATTGCAATTTATGGATATTATAAAGCATGGTACGTGAAGCATTGGAATAATCAACCGCATGTACCCGGCCGCGGGTAAGTTTCCATAGAAGCCAGGAATCAATGGTGCCGAAGAGCAGATCACCGGCTTCTGCTTTTAAACGGGCCTCGGGAATATTATCCAGGAGCCACACCAGTTTAGTTGCGGAAAAATAGGCATCGATGACCAGACCGGTTTTGGCTTTGATTATTGGTTCCCAGCCAGCCGATTTCAATTGGTCACATAAAGGTGCAGACCGCCGGCATTGCCAGACAATGGCATTACTGATGGGTTCTCCGGTGTTTTTATCCCAAACCACAGTTGTCTCTCGTTGATTGGTGATGCCAATGGCGGCAACCTGACCGCTGTATAAATTAGCTTGAATTATAGCCTGTTTGGCCACACTTATAGTAACAGCCCATATTTCAAGAGGATCATGTTCCACCCAGCCGGGCTGGGGATAAATCTGTCTGAATTCACGGTAAGCCTTAGAAACGATTTGACAATGGTGATCTATCAATAAACAAGTTGTGCCAGTAGTGCCCTGATCAATAGCCAGAATATACTGATCCCGCAAATAGTATCCCTCCTGAAAAATAGATTTTTAAACCATCCAGTATTTTTTATCCAGACTCCTATATTGTAAAGCTTCCGCCAGATGCTGGGTCTGAACAACTGCTTCATTTTCCAAATCGGCAATGGTTCGGGCTACTTTTAATATGCGGTTATACCCCCGGGCACTGAGGTTGAGCTTTTGAAAAGCAGATTTTAAAAGCTGTTCAGCATCCCGGTTTAAACTGCAGTACCGTTTTACATCATGGGAATCCATCAAAGCATTGACTTTATAATTTCGATCGACAAAGCGGTTTTCCTGTATGGCCCTTGCTGCTGTGACCTTTTCTTTTATCTGGGCGGAAGTCTTGCCGGGATTATGATCCTTCAATTGCTCAAAGTTAACCCGGGGCAGTTCAACATGCAGGTCCATGCGGTCCAGGAGGGGCCCGCTGATACGGTTTAAGTATTTATTTATCTGCATCGGCGTACAGCGGCATTCCAGTTGGGAGCCAAAATTGCCGCAGGGACACGGATTTAAGCTCCCAATCAAAATAAAGTTAGCGGGGAAGGTATAGGTGCCCTGTGCCCGGGCTACAGTAATCACTTTATCCTCCAGAGGCTGCCGGAGGGCCTCTAATACATCACGATTGAATTCCGGCAGTTCATCCAAAAACAATACACCGTTTTGCGCCAGGCTTATTTCTCCCGGGCGCGGTATCCGCCCGCCGCCAACTATGCTGGCACTGGAAGCATTTTTGTGGGGGGAACGAAATGGTCTGCTATTGATCAGGGGTTGGTCTTTATTCAGCAAATTGGCCACCGAATAGATGCGGGTAGATTCCAGAACCTCCTGGCGGCTCATTTCGGGAAAAATAGAAACAATCCGGCGGGCCAGCATGGTTTTGCCTCCCCCCGGAGGACCAATCAGCAGGGCATTATGCATGCCGGCAGCAGCTATCTGCAAAGCCCGCTTGGCTGTTTCCTGCCCTTTGACTTCGGAGAAATCACCGGGTGAGGAAACGAAACGGCCGGCCGGGGGAGCAATCCTAACCGGGTCCAGAGAAATATCGCCTTCCACCCAGCGGATAACATCGGTGAGATGCTGGACCGGCAATGAAGCCAGTTCGTTTACCAGAGCAGCTTCCGGCGTGTTGCCTGCGGGAATGAGGAATTGTACCGGATGACTCATATCCATTAATTCCAGAGCCATGGGCAGGATGCCGGGCACCTCACGAACACTGCCATCCAGGGATAATTCGCCCGCCAGATAATATAATTGTTCACTGGCGGCCTTGACTTGTTCGGAAGCTATGAGGATGCCCAGAGCAATGGCCAGATCAAAATGGGTGCCTTCTTTTTTAAGATCAGCGGGGGCCAGGTTAACAATAATTTTTTGATAGGGAAATTTATAATTACAATTTTTTATAGCTGAGCGTACCCTTTCCCGGGCTTCTTTAATGGCCATGGAAGCCAATCCGACAATTTGAAAATCGGGCAAACCATTCTGGATGTCCACTTCTACTTTGACGGGTTGAGCTTCAATGCCATTGATAAAAAGAGTATTGAGGACGGCTAACATAGTGTTCCTCCGAATATACGTTTGCTTTAAATCTTCGCTGATATGCCGAGAAAATCCTGCCTGATTTATCGAAATTGGGATTAAAAGGGAACTTAATTGAAATAAGGTCATAAAGTCAGCTAGCAAAAAGCAATTTAATTACATATTTTATTAACAAAATAGGCAGTATAAACATACGAAATAAAAAGCAATTAAATTATTTATTGCGAAGGGAGGTTGGCAAATGCTTGGATTGATAGTGAGATTCATAGTTTCCGCACTGGTATTGCTGGTAATCGCTGCTTTGATCCCCGGTGTGACTGTAGCCGGTTTTTGGGGAGCATTGATAGCTGCTGTTGTTATTGCTGTTCTGGGATATGCAGTGGAAGCCATACTGGGGGATAGGATATCGCCCCGATCCAGAGGGCTGGTAGGTTTTATCACCGCCGCTGTTGTAATATATATAGCCCAATTCATTATCCCCAGTTATTTTTCGGTAAGTTTGATCGGGGCATTAATTGCAGCATTTATCATTGGCCTGGTTGATGCATTTGTGCCTACTGAATTAAGATAAAAATAAAAGTTTAATTTTATGGGCCGATCGTATTGATCAGCCCATTTTTCATCCACAAATATGATTTGTCAGTACAGCAATGGTTATGGAAAATATAATCAACTCTGTTTTTTGTCCCTAAGCTGTCAGTTCTCCCTGATTGCCGCCCTCAAACTGACTATTATACAAATCAGCGTAAAATCCTTGCAGGTCCAAGAGCTCTTGGTGGGTACCCTGCTCGATTATGCGGCCTTCATTCATTACCAGGATCAAGTCGGCATCCCGGATGGTAGAAAGCCTGTGGGCTATAACGAAACTGGTGCGTTTTTTCATTAAAGCCAGCATGGCCTTTTGAATATAGGCTTCAGTTCGTGTATCCACATTGCTGGTGGCTTCGTCCAGGATCAGAATAGCCGGGTCGGCCAGAATAGCCCGGGCGATGGTTAAGAGCTGTTTTTGGCCCTGGGAAATATTTGAGGCCTCTTCATTAAGGATCGTGTCATATCCATCAGGCAGGGTGCGGATAAAATGGTCAGCATGGGCGGCCTGGGCAGCCCGCACCACTTCTTCATGGCTGGCCCCCAGGCGGCCATAGGCAATATTATCCCGGATGGTACCGTTAAAAAGCCAGGTATCCTGCAGTACCATGCCAAACAGGCTTCTCAGGTTACTGCGCTTAAGATCCCTGATATCCACCCCGTCTACGGTGATCCGGCCGGCGTCTATTTCATAAAAACGCAGAAGGAGATTTACCAGGGTGGTTTTGCCGGCTCCGGTGGGACCGACTATGGCAATGGTTTGACCCTGTTTTACATCAATGTTCATATCTTCTATGAGAGGAACATCAGCCAGATAGCTGAAACGGACGTTGTTAAAACTCACATCTCCCCGGGGAGCAGTGATCGTTTTCGAATTTATGTCATCAGGGATCTCTTCGGTTTCATCCAGGATTTCAAAAACCCGCTCGGCTGAAGCAATGGTTGATTGAATAATATTGATGATATTGGCTGTCTGTACTATGGGGCGGGTAAACTGCCGTGAATACTGTAAAAATGCCTGCAGGTTGCCAATGGTGACTGTGCCGTTGCTGACAAAAATACCTCCTATTACGCAGACCATGACATAACCTATATTATTGATGAATGACAGCAAAGGCATGATCAGGCCGGAGACAAATTGCGCCTTCCAGGCCGCCTCATAATGCTGGTCATTAATAGCGTTGAATTTCTTGATCGAATCAGCTTCACGGCCAAAGGCTTTAACGATCTGATGACCGGTATACATTTCTTCTACATGACCATTTAAGAGTCCCAGCTCCCGCTGCTGGGCAGCAAAATAGCCCTGAGAACGCCGGGCAACAGCCTTGGTTATCAAACCGGACAGAGGCAGGACTGTCGCGAATATCAGGGTCAGCCAGGGACTGATGGTCAGCATCATGATCAGGATGCCGGCCAGTGTTACCGTTGCTGTAATCAGCTGGGTCAGACTTTGCTGCAGGGTAGTGGCTATATTATCGATATCATTGGTCACCCGGCTCAAAATATCCCCATGGGTCCGCGCATCATAGAACTTCAATGGCAGCCGTGCCAGTTTGCTGTTCACATCCTGACGCATATCATAAACGGTTTCCTGAGCGACACCAGCCATAATGAATTGCTGGATATAGGAAAATATTGCACTCAGGATATATAGACCGGCCAGGATCAGCAGTATATTCGAAATATAGGCAAAATCAACTGCTGCTCCGGGTACCTGATTATATTTTTGCATCAGGTCTTCGAATAAGCTGGTGGTAGCCATACCCATTACCCGGGGGCTAAAGATGCTGAATACAGTACTTAAAATGGCAAATAAAAGCACGATCAAAAGCCGTAAGCGGCGCGGCTTTAAATAGCCTAAAAGCCGTTTAAAGGTTTCCTTAAAGTTTCTGGCCTTATCGACGGGTCTATTCATGGGACCCATGGGCCCGCCGCGGGGGCCGCCCATATGGCCGCCTTTCTGCGGGATTTCCTGGCTTTCATTCCTCATGCCAATTCCTCCTCGGATAGCTGCAAATAAACGATTTCCCGATATACTTCGCAGGATTCAAGCAATTCTTTATGGCTGCCTTTGCCAGCTATTTGTCCATTCTCCAGGACGATGATCTGGTCTGCTTCCATGATGGTGCTTACCCGCTGGGCAATGATCAATACAGTTGACTCCCGGGTCTC
>Ga0123335_1003326_pt1 | contig 22566 bp, 21 predicted proteins | sample BiotimSIPDNA_2_FD_89707 | JGI IMG/M metagenome (GOLD analysis project Ga0123335, IMG submission 89707) | Anaerobic biogas reactor microbial communites from Washington, USA - Biogas_R2 time_0 SIP DNA | ecosystem: Engineered > Bioreactor > Anaerobic > Unclassified | place: Washington, USA...
AGGGCGCGGACTCCCTCAAACAGGTTGTTGAAACTGTCGGCGCGGAATGTACCCAGCCGGATATATACCCGCTCGGCAAATCTCAGGTTGATATTGCAGCGCGCTATACCCGCCAGATCTGCGGCGAATATCACTCTGCCGTCAATAGTCTCGATGCGCTTATAGCCCAGCGCTTCAATCTCCTCGCCCAGCAGCCGCTCGAGTCCGAAGAGGCAGGTCGCCACCAGTTCCGTCGTTTCGTTCATAGTGTTATTAAATCGAATTATGTCATATCATGAATATAGGGATTTCGCTGTCGAAACCCCTATACTCTATTTTAATAAATTGCTTACGGATTAACACCCAGAACCGCACCGATCGCGTAGGCGAGATAAGCTCTCTCTGCGCCGGCAGCGGGATCAATTGTGACCGAGAACAGCGCGTTGTTCTCAAGGAAGGAGAGGAATGCTGCCTTGTAGATATAAGCCGCCTTAATATTTGCATAGTAAGGAAGCACCTCAAGAGTAGCTTCATCTGTCTTCGGGGAAGCAATCAGTTCATAAGTTCTGAATGCTTTGTATAGGATGTATACCATATCGTTGGCGGAAAGCTCGTCCACATCCTTGAAGGATTCGATATCAACATTGATGGCGTTCATGTCAATACCAACGCGGGTAAGAGCATCGGCAAGGTCGGTATAACTTACGGCACCCTTCGGCTCAAACTTCGCGCCATCCTCGAAAATGCCGAGAGCCACTAGTCTGGAGAGGATGATGCTCAGGTTACCGTAGCCGGCTACATCGGTGTAGCTTGCGTTATTGCTTACGGCGTAATAGAGAACCGCGATGGGACTGATGCTTGCGCCGGGCTTGACAGCTATTACCTTAAGCACCGTGTCGGCGGTAAGAGTAATCGGCCCTTTATACGGTATGGAATATGCGGTCGGGATTGTACCGTCGGTAGTATAGAACAGCGATGTACCTGCGGTTGGGCAGCTTAACTGCAGCTTGGTTCCGTAGGGAACGGTTGTTCCGCTGGGAATCGAAGCCGACGGAGTGGGTAGCTTCTCGGTCGCTCCGTTGTAATAGGTCAGACCGTAGCCGGGGATATAATAGCCGAAGTTGACACCGTTATAGAACGGGTAGCCGACATGCCCATAGTAGCTGCTGAATCCGTACCCCAGTCCGAGTGAGCCGAAGCCCGTGTAATACGGATAGATATATGAGCCATATGTGGAACCGAAAGGAGTCTTGACCTGTGACGGATGAGTATGCTTGTCACAGCCTTCGCAGTAAAGAACCTGGCAGATGGGGCAGAAGGACTTTGGTGCCATGTGCTTCAGACAGTAGTAGGTTACATTGTAGCCGTAATACTTGACGCACGGGCACTCCGGGCAATGCCAGTAGTCGCACTTCGGACAGAGAACCTTCTGGTTGCCATGATCCTGGCATACATCGGTTACATTGTGTCCGCACTTAGCGCAATGATAGTCGCCGCAGTATGCGCAGAAGGAAATCTTTTGTGCTTTGTGTATGGGGCAGTAGTAGGTTGTTGTGCCCTTATAGTGAGTACATTCGGGACAGTGGTAAGCGCAGCAGCTTGCACAGAACGCTATTTTCGTGGTGGGATGCTTGGCACAGAAACCCATGCCGCAGCCGGGACCGCTTGTACCGCCGCCCGGGTAGTATACGCCGCCCAGATATACGGGAATGCCCGTACCGGTATAGCCGGGAGCAAAATGGCTGCCTGCTATAACACCGGGAGTCTTTCCGCCGAAGCAGGGATCAAGCGGACAGTGGGTGGAGGAACAGCCTGCACAGTAGCTGTAAGGCTGACCGTGGGTGGTGCAGTAGGTCTTATAGATGAGTGATCCGCAGCCGCAAACCGGGCAGTGGGACACGCCGCACTTGTAGCAGTAAACAACCTTGATAAGCGGGTGCTTATAGCAGTTGGTGCCGGGGGTGCTGACTACGGGAGCGATATGGCTGCAGCCCGGGCAGTGGTATCCGCCGCAGGAGGTGCAGTTGATTTTGCTGCAGTAATGGATCCCGCAGAAGCTGTCGCCGTAGGGATAGAAACTTCCGGAGTAGGGATAATAGCCGCCCGGATAGTAGGGATAATAGCCGCCCGGATAGGGGTAATAGGCGCCGCCAACGAAGCCCGCATAGGGAACGCCGCCGCCGAAGCCGATTCCGGTAGCCGGAACGCCCGTATCGGGAGTGGGTCTTGAATACCAGGGGTGAGACGGGTCGGTAATCGTGCCGCCGAACGGTGGTTTATAAGCATCTTCGGTTTCTCCGATAAACTCAGCTGCTTCTGATGCCGAATGGTCATGATCCCCATCTGCAACCACCGCGCTTACGGTAACGCCGAAAGAGGAAATTATCATGAGAGCGGTCAGCAGAAGCGCAAGAATTTTAGTCTTCATGATTCTTCTCCTTATAACAGGATTTTATCGGTAAACAGCCCCTCCGCTGTGAGGGATTCGCATCGGGACACAATTACCATTCGTACTTTGGATTATAGCACAAAAGACAATGCTTGTCAAGCAGATTTTTATGTATTATTCAACTCATTTCATATTTGGCGGCGGTTTCATACAGGATGGAAAACACATGGAAACAATTGCGAAAATCACCGACAGAACATCGGTTCAATTCCATGGCAGCGGCAGCATCAGGTAACACCCGGGCCGATATCCGCCACAATTGTGACGGTTCTATGATTTTTGACCGGTCGGTATTGACTGTCTGCGGTGCGGCATGTTATAATATGGTCTCATAATCAACAACAGAAGGTACCTTCCAGATGAATTGTCCCAGCATACTGTATTCCGGCAAACGTCCGGAAGCAGCTTTAGACAAGCATGTATTCGAAGATATAAAACTCAACGCCTTTCTGACCGACGAGGCGATTGAGGCTGTGGCGCCCGTTTGTTCCCGAGAGGACGTTCTGGCACGCCGAGCATTGTTCATCGTTCTCGGTTCTTCGCCCGAGCTGCGCGGCAGACTCAGCAGACTCTACGACTGCATTATGCGTATCCGCGGGCTTGATGAACTCTACCGCACGGCGCGTTCCGACGAAGAGCGGTCGGTTATTTATATTTCTATCGCCCGTGAGACCTCGTCATTCGTATCCAAGGCGGTCTCCCTATGCGAAGGCATGGAGGAGCGCCCGCTGCTGCTGAAGAATTTTTCCGACGCCTTTGCCGCCACCGCCACATCGCCCGGGTTCATCGCCATGACCGGTGCTCTCGAAACTGTCCTTCCGATACTTGAGCGTTTCCGCGCTGTGGGCACCCGAATACTCGGCGAACAGCTCACTCTGACCGAGGCTTCCGGAGAGAACTATGTGAGCAGAATCGCCGACTGTGCCGCCCGTCTCGGGCTGTCGGTAGCCGATGCCCTGCGCCAGGCTAATAGCGGGATAAGCGGCGCTGTTGACGGCGCTACCCGTCTGTCAGCAGAGATAATTGCGGGGATTGCGCGAAAGAACCCCAGTGTTTTCGGTCAGTTCGCTGAATTTCATAAGATCCATGGCGATATATACGACCGTGCGCTGCTCACATATGCGGGTGAGATAGCCTTTTACACCGGTTTTACCGAAATGTTTGATCGGGTAAGTGCTGCCGGGATTCCGCTGACATACTGCGATCTCTGCGACGAACCGCGTATCGACGCGAAGGAGGTATACGACATCACACTGCTTACCAAGGATGAGAAGAAAATAGTTCCCAACGACGCCTTATTTACACCCGAGGATCCCTTCTGGTATCTCACCGGCGCGAACGGCGGCGGAAAGACCACCTATCTGCGCGCGGTGGGTATAGCGGTTGTTATGAACATGCTTGGTGCACCGACAGCCTGTTCAAGCGGCACCATGTTCCTGCCCGATCGGGTTTTTACACACTTCCCCAGGGACGATCGCTTTGAAAAAAGCGGACGTTTTTTAGACGAGCATAGACGTGTTGAGAAAATACTCGCCGACAAAACGAATCGCTCTGTCGTGCTGCTGAACGAGACCTACTCGGGCACCGATGAGGACACTGCTCAGCGCATGACAGGCTTGCTTGCCGAAAAGCTGCACGCCTCGTGTACCATCGGCATATATATAACCCATCAGCACGGACTCTCCGAAACCGAAATCCCCTATCTCAATGTCGTGGTTGACCGGGAAGACAACAACCGCCGCACATACAAGGTGGAGCAGCGGCGCGGCACCTTCGGCTCCTTCGCTCATGACATACTGCTGCGCTATTCGCTTACCCGCGAGCAGCTTCGTGAAAGGTTCGGTGACAACCGATGAAATACAGCCTGCTGTACAGAAACGGCACTCCCGAAACCGAGGAGAGCTTTGATATAACCTATGACCTGTCGGTGGATCGCCTTGTGAGGCTTACGGTAGCCGATGCCCGTCGTGCGGACTATTTTCTCGCCATACTCATGAAACCGCTGACATCTGTGGAAGATATCGTCTACCGACAGGAACAGCTCATCGACTATCTGACCATCCCGGGTCTTTATGAGGAGCTGCGGACTGTATTCAACCGCTACGACAAAGTAAAGTCCGACTGGCGTGAGATGCGCTCTGTGGCATATCCGGGAAGCACCGGCGCCAACAGCCGCGCGCTTGTTGAATATACTTTTGCGTCACTCAAGGTAACCGCCCTGTTCCCCAAAACCATTATTTCATATTTCAGCGCCATCGCAGACATCATTAACCGCTATCCGGTAAAGTCGAGCGCGCTGCGCGGAATCGGCAGCTACTGTTCGGAAATGCTTGAAAACGAATCGCTGAATGAGCTGTCGAATATCGCCGATCTGTTCCGCTATAAGGCTGCCGAGAATTACGAGTTTTCGGTCACCGCCTGTCTTGACGATACACTTCGAATGATAAGCTGTGACCTGACCGGTCTTGAGGATGTCACGGCACGTCCGAAGGAGAATGTACTGTTTAAATTCGTCGGCGAACTCATCGGAAAGAAGAGGGTGAGCGATGATATCATCCTTGAACAGGATGACTCCACGGTTGACAACACCCTCGCCATGCTCAATGAGGCATTGCGTCGAATCGATTCGGCACTGACCGCGGTAACAGGCGATGTTTACGAAATCTTCTGCGGAATATCGAGCGAGCTTGCCTTCTTTGATGCCGCGCTGGCTCTTATCGAGCGTCTCGACGAGGCGGGAATAAAGCGCTGCTTCCCCGTGATGCTGCCCCCTGAAGCCGACCTTTATGAGGCGGAGGAGTTGGCTAACCCCATGCTGCTCTGCGAGGGGCTGGACGGCAGCACAATACGCACAAATTCGTTTTCAAGTTCTGCGCCGGCGGCCGGGGCACTTATTCACGGCGATAACAATACCGGCAAAACAACATATCTTCGCTCCATCGGCACCGCGCAGCTTATGGCACAGGCAGGACTTCCGGTCTGCGCCGGTTCGGCGCGCATAAGCATACGCCGAGGCATATATTCTCACTTCTCATCCGCCGAGGAGGAATTCCGCGCGGGCGACACCGCCGGCCGCTTCGAAGGCGAGGTGCAGTGCGTGGCGAAGATAATCGACGGGCTTGAGAGCCATCCTTATTCACTTGTGCTGCTCAACGAGACCTTCCAGACCACCGCTTACAGCGAAGGCGCACAGGGTATGCTTGCCATACTTGAAACATTGCCTGCCGCAAAGGCGCGCTTCGTCTTTGTCACCCGCATGACAAGACTTGTGGAGCTGGTCACACCCAACCCCACCCTCTTTCCCGTCTCGCATATGACTGCCGGCTTCAAAGCCGAGCGAGTCTAAGGTTATATAAAACAAAAGATGCCGCACAGAATACGGCATCCCTTGATTCGGGTTATTCATTCAAACAGCGAACCGCCGCGGCAGTCTATGCCCACATACAGCGGGAAGCGCTCAAATACAACGCGTTTCACCGATTCGCAGCCCAGATCATCGTATGCGATGACCTCCAGCGACTTCACGGCTTTCGCCGCAAGGGCGCCCGCTCCGCCAATGGCGCAGAGGTAAACGGCACGGTTACTAATAATAGCGTCGCACACCTGTCGGCTGCGGGGTCCCTTCCCTATCATTCCGCATAACCCCGCATCAAGCATAGCCGGCGTGTAGGGATCCATGCGGGAAGAGGTAGTCGGTCCGAAGGAGCCCACCGGCAGTCCCCGCTGTCCGGGGGTGGGACCGGCGTAGTATATAACCGCCCCGTCAAGCTTAAACGGCAGTTCCTTTCCGGCAGCCATGGCTTCGGCAAAGCGTTTGTGCGCGGCGTCACGGGCTGTATATACCGTGCCGCTGAGCAGAATCTCATCGCCGGCTGAAACCGTTTCAGCCCATTCCCTGATGTCTGCGGCATAATACTCGGCTGCGGTCTTATACATTGTCGTTTCCACCGCACGGGTTTTCGACATCGTCGGCATTGCTGTCCTGCGGCACCGGTTCGGTCAACAGCGGTGTTGTTTCGGTCTGCGTCTCCTCCGGCTTTTCGGTCACATCCCTGCCGGTCATAACCGCGCGTATCGCATCCATACCGCCTATGATCCTGTCGCGTTTGCCGCGGAACCCTTCTATCGTTTCGCCGGCTGCGATTTTTAACTGTCCGGTCAGTGTATCAAGTTCACCTTTCAGCTTCTGCAGCGCCGCGGCGTAACCGGCGGTTCCGGCATCAATAGCCTCCGACAGTCTGCGCTCGGCGTCTCCCGCGCTTTCGCTTAACACGGTCTTTGCAGCCTCGAGAGCGTTTTCCCGCTCCACGGCCGCCGACTCGGTTATGCGCTTCGCGTCATCTTTTGCGTCGGAGATAATTTTATCAGCCTGTTCACCGGCACGCAGAAGTATATCGCCAAGCTGACCGCTTATGCGGTCGTACAGCTCGGCGCGTTCCTCTGCGTCAGAGAGCGACTCCAGACGCTTATTCAGTTTGCTGACGGTAGTCTCCGACTCGGCAAGCGCCTTTGCCAGACGCTCGTTTTCAGCAGCAATGCGGTTCTTCTCTGCGCAGACTTTTACATACTCCTGACGGAGAGCATGCAGCTCGTCCGACGGCATGGCTGCCTTTTCTTCCGCCTGAGCCAGACGGTCGCTCAGTGCAAGTATGTATTTATTGACATCGTCGCGATTATAGCCCTTCATTGAACCGCGGAATACCGGTTTATTTCTGTTATCATTATCAGCCATAGTATTACCCTCTTAAACAGATAGAACATGTCGAAAATACCAACTACCGCATTATACCACATCCGGTATTTTTTAGCAATGCTTTTTTGAACGGAGGTACCGAAATGCGCCGCAGAACCCTGATATCGTTTGTTTCCCTTGCCGCGTCTGTCCTTCTCACACTGTCGGCGGCAGGGATGCCCTTCATTGTTTATTCTGCAGGCGAGGCAGCTGACGGCAACGCCGATGCCGCCGCAGCCGAACCGGCACAGGAGCCGGCGTTGAAGGCGGAGGAACAACCTGTCGATCCGGAACCGGTCATAGGCATAGACGCGCCGCCTCTGCCCGCCACCCGTGATGAGCTGTTCAGCTATCCCTCCACCTTCACCGGGAAGGAAATCAAGCATGTCACCTCCGGCGATGTGGACGGTCTGCGTTATCTTGTTTCCGAGGACGGCAGCTACGCAATAATCTGCGGTTACGCCGGCTATCTGCCGGATGTACAGATTCCCGGGGAGCTGGACGGTCTGCCGGTGCTGCTTATTGCCGCCGCGGCTTTCGAGAACAAGGAAATCTTATCGGTAACCATACCCGACTCGGTACAAGCTGTAGGTGTGGATGCCTTTGCCGGCTGCGGGCTGCTACAGTCTGTTGCCCTGGGGGGCGGACTGGCCGCCATCGGCGACGGCGCTTTCTCCGGTTGTTCAATGCTGAGGAAGATCTCCCTTAACGAGGGCTTGGTTTCAATCGGAACCGAGGCATTCTCGGGCTGTTCCATGCTGCGAAGGCTAAAGCTGCCCTCCACGCTTGTCACTATGGGATATGACTGCTTCAACAACTGTGAGAATCTGCAGCTCGATGTATCCGACTGCCCTGCCGGAGCCGAATATGCCGCGCAGTATTCAATCCCAACCTCATTCGCTGACGCCTACGGACCTTACATACTTGCGGCAGTGCTCACAGGCGCGGCGGCAGCCGCTGCCGCCCTGGTGCTGCATGTTATGAAAAAGCGCGATGCCGGCCGCGAAACGGGGAGTAAATAAACAATATGATCAATGAGGATGCCGCTTAAGGGCGGCATTTTCTTTCCCATAGGCGCTGTGTTTCCGGGGTGTATTTCATTATTATTTACAAATAACAGGTTAAATATAATTGATAAAACCCCATGTTTATGTTATAATGCAACGAATTACCAGAACTGGGAGTTTTATCCCGCAGCAGGTCTGCATAAGACCGCGATTAAGGTTTATCAGGAGTAAAATATAAATGCCCCGTTTTATAGAGAAGCTTGACCAGGTGACACTGCCGGTAATACCGCTTCGCGGTATAGTGGTTTTCCCCGTCATCCCGATAAGCATCGAGATATCCGACGAAAAGCAGGCGGCGCTGTGTTCGGCAGCCGGTAAGGACGGCAGCCAACTTTTCTTTGTTATGCAGAAAGACGCGAGTAAACCGCATCCCTCCGCCGACGATCTTTACACCGTAGGCTGCTGTGCCAGGATCAAACAGTATATCAAGCTCCCGGACGGCAGTTCAAGAATCGTCGTCGAGGGAGTTACCCGCGGAACCGCATCCTATATCGAAAAAGACGGTGTTCTGACAGCCGATATTATGTGCAAAACCATACTTGTCGAAGGTACCGGCGATATACGCGGCGAGGCGCTTATGCGCGAGGTTCATGTAGTATTCGACAATTTCCGCGCCTTCCTTCCGAAAATTTCTCCCGAGATACTCACCACGATCAAGGGCATCAAGACCCCGGAGATACTGTCAGACTTCATCGCCTGCAACCTTCTTATAAGTGCGGACGACAAGCAGCAGGTTCTGGAGGAGTTTGATCCGCTGCGGCGCCTTGAGCGTCTGGCGCTGATTATGGAGCGCGAGACCGAGATACTGCGCACCGAACAGGATATTCACCGCAAGGTGCGCTCACGAATTGAGCATAACCAGCGGGAGTATTACCTTCGCGAACAGCTGCGCACCATCCAGAACGAGCTGGGTATGAACGGGCAGGGTCACCCCGGTACCGGCGAATCCACCGGCGACGAAGAGATCGACGAATACATTAAACGCATCAAAAACGCCAAGCTGCCCGAAGAGGTAAACGAGCGCTGCCACCGGGAAATCCGCCGTCTTCTCAAAACCCAGCCCACATCCCCCGAAGCAGCGGTCATCAAAACCTATCTGGACACCATACTTGATATCCCCTGGACAAAGCGTTCGAATGACCGCACCGATGTGGCAGAAGCAAAGCGCATACTGGATCGCGACCACGACGGCCTTGAGAAGGTAAAAGAGCGCATACTCGAATTCATCGCGGTGCGCCAGCTCAATCCCGAACTGAAAAATCAGATACTCTGCCTTGTGGGTCCTCCCGGCACCGGAAAGACCTCTATCGGCGCGTCGATTGCCAAAGCCATGCGGCGCAAGTATGTGCGTGTGTCTCTGGGCGGAGTGCGCGACGAGGCGGACATCCGCGGTCACCGCAAAACCTACATCGCATCTATGCCGGGGCGCATCATTGAGGCGCTTATCCGCGCCGGTACGCGCAATCCCCTCATTCTGCTGGATGAGGTGGATAAACTCACCAGCGACGCCCGCGGCGACCCCGCATCCGCGCTGCTGGAGGTACTTGACAGCGAGCAGAACAAGGCATTCCGTGACCATTACTGCGAACTTCCGGTGGATCTGTCCGAGTGTCTTTTCATCTGTACCGCCAATACTCTCGACACGGTACCCCGGCCGCTTGTCGACCGCATGGAGATAATCGAGCTTAAAACCTACACACGGTACGAGAAGCTCTCAATAGCAAAGAATCATCTGCTGCCAAAGCAGATCAAGCGCCACGGTTTGAGCAAACGTCAACTTAAGCTCACCGACGAGGCTATACTTGAGATTATCGACCATTATACACTTGAAGCGGGGGTTCGCAATCTCGAACGCGAACTGGCAGCCGTCTGTCGCAAGGCTGCCAAAGAGATCGTCGAGGATTCAAAGAAGAAATTCAACATCACCCCCGATCAGGTGTCGAAGTTCCTCGGTCATCGCAAGGTGAAGCCCGACAAGCCACAGGAGGGTTCCGAGGTGGGCGTGGTCAACGGTCTTGCCTATACCCCTATGGGCGGCGACATGCTCAAAATCGAATGCGCTGCCCTTCCCGGCACCGGAAAACTGGAGCTCACCGGCTCACTGGGCGAGGTGATGAAGGAGTCCGCACATGCTGCGGTCAGCTATATACGCTCCCGCGCTTCGGATTTCGGCATCGACCCGGATTTTTATAAAACTAAAGATATACACATTCATGTTCCCGAAGGCGCGGTGCCCAAGGACGGCCCCTCTGCCGGCGTCACACTGGTTACGTCAATAACCAGCGAGCTGAGCGGACGCCCCGTTCTGCGCGAGGTCGCCATGACCGGCGAAATCACCCTGCGCGGGCGGGTTCTGGCTGTCGGAGGTCTGCGTGAAAAGACCATGGCGGCATATAAAGCCGGAGTCAAAACGGTTCTCATCCCTGAGGACAACATAGACGACCTTGAAGATATCGACGCCACGGTGCGCGGGACGCTCAAATTCATTCCATGTTCCGATGTGTCGCAGGTTCTCGATGCCGCTCTCGTTCCCACGGAAGAAATCAACGTTTGTCCTTCGGAAGTGGGTAAAGAAGCTGCGGCTCAGGTGGTTGCAAAATGAAGTTAAATACTGCAAAAACAGAGCTTAGAATCACCGCGGGTCTGCCAAATCAGCTGCCGCGTGATTCTAAGCCCCAGGTCGCCCTGAGCGGGCGCTCCAATGTTGGCAAAAGCTCACTGCTCAACACCCTCATCGGCCGCAAATCGTTGGCAAGGGTCTCGGGGCAGCCCGGCAAAACCATAACCGTAAATTTTTATGATATCGACGGGCAGGTGTATTTCGTCGACCTGCCGGGTTACGGTTACGCGCGCCGATCGGACGAGGAGCGCAGACGCTGGTCTGAACTGACCGACGGCTATCTCACCTCCACCCTCTCCGACGGGCGGCTGAAACTTATCGTGCAGCTTATTGATCTGCGCACAGGTCCCTCTCAGGACGACCTCATGATGCTGGACTGGATGACCCATAACGGTGTGCCCTTCATTATCGCCGCGACAAAGGCAGACAAGCCTAACAAAACAGATCGCCGCGCCATGCTTGATGAACTGGCAAAACACTGTGACACGGTGATTCCCTTCTCCGCGCTTAACGGCGAGGGAAAGGATGAACTGCTGCGGGCTATTGAAGGTGCGTTGTCCAACTGCTGAACGAACTTTGACAGGCAGGCAGCTGGATGCGCTTTGATAACCGGAAAACACCCGAAAACGATATTCCGGAGAAGGAACAAAAACATGTTTATTCATGACTGTCTCGGCGTAAACTCCGCCGGACATCTCACAATAGGCGGCTGCGACACAATTGAACTTGCTGCCGAATTCGGCACTCCCGCATATATTATGGACGAGGCGACAATACGCGCCCGCTGTACCGCATACCGCAACACTCTGCGTGAGTGCTTCGGCGAGGGCAGTATGGCTCATTATGCCGGCAAGGCGCTTTCCATGCGGCGAATCTATGATATTGTCGGAGAAGAGGGTCTTGGCATTGATGTCGTCTCGTCGGGTGAGCTCTATACCGCACTTGCCGCAGGATTTCCGGTTGAGCGTATATGCTTCCACGGAAACAACAAGACGGACGCCGATATAGAATACGCCGTAAAGAACCGTGTCGGACGCTTTGCCGCGGACAACCGCGAGGAGTTAGACGCAATCAGCCGTATCGCGGGCAAAGCGGGGATCACCCAGAAGATTATTCTGCGCATAACTCCAGGTATCGACCCGCACACCCACAAAGCCATAACCACCGGCGATATTGATTCAAAATTCGGTTCCCCCATCGCCACCGGTCAAGCTGAGGAAATTGTTAAATACGCCATCAGTCTGCCGAATATTGCGCTCTGCGGTCTGCACTGCCACATAGGCTCTCAGATTTTTGATGTTCAGCCTTTTGCCGGCGCGGCGCGGATCATGCTGAAGTTCATAGCCGACATGGAGGCAAAAACCGGCTGGCTGGCGGATGAGCTGGATCTGGGCGGCGGTTTCGGCGTAAGGTATGTCAAAGAGGACAAGGGCATCGACATTGCCTCTGCCATCCGTGAACTTGCGGGGGTTATCAATGCGGAATGTACCGAACTCGGCATCCAGCGTCCGCGCATTATGCTGGAACCCGGACGCTCCATCGTCGCCGACGCCGGCATAACACTCTACACTGTAGGCTCGGTGAAGACAATCCCGGGTTTCCGCACCTATGTTTCGGTGGACGGCGGTATGCCCGACAATCCTCGCTACGCTCTCTACCAATCGCGTTACGAAGCCGTCATTGCCAACCGCGCCGCCGAACCGAAGACTATTCACTGCACCATCGCCGGACGCTGCTGTGAGAGCGGCGACCTCATCGGCGAGAATATGCCCCTGCAGGAGACCTCCCGCGGCGATATTCTGGCTGTTTTTGTCACCGGCGCTTACAATTATTCAATGGCATCCAACTACAACAGACTCACCCGTCCCCCGATCATTATGGTAAAGGACGGCAAGTCTTATACCGCGGTTCGCCGTGAGTCCTTTGAGGATCTTACCCGAAACGATCTCTGAACAAAAGGAGCATGAAACCGCAAAGGCGGCATAAAACGCCTCTTATCGATTAACACTATGTTCAGTTCACTTTTCAATACCATGCAGCTGGTCGTCATGCTGCTGCGAATTCCGGCGCTGCTGCTTGCGATTACCGTTCACGAGTCGGCACACGGGCTTATGGCAAGCAAACTGGGCGATCCGACGGCGCGCGCGTTGGGACGGATCTCACTGAATCCGCTCAGGCATCTAGACCCGGTGGGTACAATCTGTCTTATACTTTTCGGCTTCGGCTGGGCGCGCCCCGTGCCGGTAAACACACGGTATTTCAAGAATCCCAAGCGGGATATGGCGCTGACCGCTCTTGCCGGTCCGGCGGCAAACCTCCTGCTGGGTTTTATCGGCATGTTCTTCTACATGCTCATCGGCACGAGATTAGCCGCCATGAAAGGATATGTACCCTATCTGCTGAGTCTGTTTCTCTATATTTTCTATATTCTCAATATCTCACTCGCGGTTTTCAATCTTCTGCCGATCCCCCCTCTTGACGGTTCTCGGCTGCTGCTGATATTCCTGCCGGACCACCTGTATTTCAAAGTCATGAGGTATGAGCGAACCATCCAGATAGTAATGCTTATACTGCTCTGGGTAGGAGTGTTTAATGTTCCGCTGCAGTTCGGAATCTCGCTGGTGGAAAACGGTATGAAGTGGCTGCTGTCGCTGCTGCCCTTCATCTGATAGCGATGGATGAATTGAAGTTTTCACTGGAAGCCTTCGAAGGTCCGCTTGACCTGCTGCTTAGTCTCATCAACAAAAACAAGGTTTCCATATACGACATCCCCATAGCACTTATTTTCGAGCAGTATACTGCGCATCTCGACGAGATGCGCGCCATGGATATGGAGGTTGCCGGCGAGTTTATCGTCATGGCGGCAGAGCTGATGCTCATTAAAAGCCGTATGCTGCTTCCGAAGTCACCCGAAGCAGAGGAAGAGGAGGATCCGCGGGCGGCACTCGCCGCGGCGCTTGCCGAATACCAGCGCATTAAGTCGAAAGCCGCGCTGCTTGGCGGACTGTATGATGTCTACAACGGTCGGGTAGCCAAGGAACCGGAGGACATCGGCCGCGAAATTTAACTGCTTCCACACGCCCCGGAACAGCTGATCAAAGCCTTTCGCAGAATTCTTGACCGTACATTTGAGGCAGATACGCGGTCTATTGCTCCGGCGCGTACAATCAAAAATCTATATTCTGCCAAGGTTGTGCCGGTCAGTGCTAAAATACTCGGCCTTATGCGCATGCTCAGACGCCGGGGCGAATGCAGTTTCGACGAACTTATGCTCACATCAAAGACCCGCTCCGAGCTGGTGGCTGCCTTCATGGCGCTGCTGGAGCTGCTGAGGGTGCGGCGTGTGAACATGGAGGAGCGCGGCGGAGAGCTGTTCTTCACTCTCAGCCTCGAAAAACACACCGGAGAAAACGATTTATTACCGTCCGAAGAGGTCGGATTCAATGCATAATGATCAACCCATACAAATCGAGCTTGACATCAATACCGAAGGCGGGATACACGATCCCGATCTTTCGAAACGCATAATCGACGCCATACTGTTCGCCGCCGGTTATCCGGTTGAATACACCAAACTTGCATCGGCGCTCGGCATAGACCTCAGTCAGGTTCGCATGCTCTGCGACGAGATGGCCGAGGATTTCTACTCGGGGCGCGGCGTGCGCATGATGCTCTATGAAAACACATGCCAGCTTTGCAGTCGTGAGGAATACGGCAATATTGTGCGTGAAGCGCTCGGACTGCGGCGCGGCGTAAACCTTTCGCCCTCGTCACTCGAAGTGCTGGCGGTGGTGGCATATCATCAGCCGGTGACACGGGCATATATCGAACAGATACGGGGCTGCGACAGCTCCTATGCCATCGGTGTTTTGGTCGACCGTGAAATGATTGTATCCGTGGGACAGCTCGATGTGCCGGGACGGCCGAAACTCTATGCCACGACAGAGAATTTTCTGCGGCTCTTCGGCATAAGCTCACTCGACGAACTGCCGAAGGCGGCGCTTTCCCCCGACAAAGGAGAATCGGCTGACAACCTGTCACACGGAACCGGAGAACAGCCGGACGCAGACACAGCGGACAGCGCACTCGAACCGTCTGCTTCGGCGGACAAAACCGAACAGGAAGATTAGAGGACATAAGACAATGGCGGTAGTTACGACAATATTATCCGTTATCGGAATAATACTCGCCTCTCTGCTTGCTCTCATTGTCCTCATAATGCTGGTACCGCTGAGTGTGCGTTTCATTTACGGCGATACACTGTCGGTGACGGTGCGGGCGGCATATATCCCGATTTTCCGAATACCCAAACCAAAGCCGAAATTCAGACAATGGCGCTATTCGCCGCGTATGATACGCATGCGGGAGAAACGGGAGGCAAAAAAGGCTGAGCGCAAACGAATCAAAGATGAAAAAAAAGCTGCCAAAAAAGCTTCAGCCGATAAACAGAAGGAACAGGAAACCGAGAAGGTCAAAAAGCCTCTGCGCGAAAAAATACGCGGTGTGCTCGACCTTATCGATCTCATAACCGATATAGTGAAGGCGACCGTTCCGCGGCTTGGGCGATTCTCAAGGTTTTACATACGAAAACTGCACATAACAGCCGCTAAGGGCGATGCGGCGGACACCGCCGTGGAATACGGCAAAATATCGCAGGCGCTGGCATATCTGCTTGAACTGCTCAATCAAAGCGATGTTCGGCTGAAATACGGCGAGGGTTATCCGGTCTCGGTCAATATCGATTACATCGCCGAAAAAACGACTGCCGACATAGACATAGAATACATAATGCACGTCTGGCAGTTGGCATATATCGGACTTCGCGCACTGTTGGTGTTTCTTAAGAGCAAACTAAAGTGATTTTCACTTCCACTATATACTTTATGACAAGTCCCGAAAGGCAGGAACTTCAATGAACAACGAGAAGAACAACGAGAGAAGCAATGGTTCCCGCAGCGAATTGCGTATAAGCGAAATAATACGCGCTTCGCTGGACAGCATCCGCAGCATGGCGGGCGTTGACACGGTAATCGGAAATCCCATAAACTGTCCCGGCGGCACTACCGTAATTCCGGTCTGTAAGGTCTCCCTCGGGCTTGCGTCCGGCGGTCTTGACTACTACAGCCGCGACAAAGGCGTTGCCAATGCAAATACCGGCGCATCAGGCAAGGCGTATCCCTCATTCGGCGGCGGAGGCGGTACCGGTTTGTCGGTTACCCCGCTTGCGTTCCTTGTGATAAGCTCGGAAGGCGAAGTTGAACTGCTGTCGATCTCCAATCCCACCAGTCCCGGTCCCACGCCCGATAAGCTGGAAGCCATCGGCGACCTTGCCGAGCGCGTACCCGATATAGTTGATAACTTCAAGTCGGTGTTCAGCAAGGGCAGCGGCAAAGGCATATCGGATAAGTCTGCTGTAAAGGCGGATACCGCCGGCAAGCCGGCTTCCGACGATCCGAATACGAGTTCGGAGAAAGATAAAAACACAAAGTAACATGCAGGAACGTTTACAGAAGTTCATTTCCGACAGCGGTGTCATGTCCCGCCGTGCAGCCGAACGCGAAATAATGGCGGGCAGAGTCACTGTCAACGGCGTGCCGGCGGTTATCGGTCAGAAAGTTGACCCGGCTAAGGATCATGTTGCCATAAACGGCAAGCCGGTTCAGCCCCGCCGTGCCGCAGTGGGCTATACATACATCATGCTCAACAAGCCCGCCGGCTATGTCACGACCATGTCTGACGATAAGGGGCGCCGCTGCGTCGCCGAACTCGTTGAGGATGTGGGCTGTCGGGTCTACCCCGTTGGAAGGTTGGACTACGATTCGGAAGGACTGCTGCTGCTCACCGACGACGGCGAGCTTACAAACCGTCTTACCCATCCCAGCCACGGTATTGCTAAGATATACCATGTCAAAATCAGAGGCGAGATTACCCCCGGGGAGCTTGCCGCGCTTCGTGCGCCCATGACCATCGACGGTTACGAGATCAAACCTGTCTCTACCGAGATTGTCAAACGCGCCGAGGGCTTTACCACCCTGCGCATGGAACTTAGCGAGGGACGCAACCGACAGATTCGAAAGATGTGCGAACAGTGCGAGCTTGAAGTGCTCAAGCTCCGCCGTATTGCCGTTGGAGAGTTGACCCTTGGGGACATCCGCCCCGGCAAGTGGCGTCACCTGACCCGTTCGCAGGTCAAGTATCTTAAACGCGCCTGCGGAATGGAAGACAGGTAAAACAGATTACTGCGAGGATTAATTTTCATGCTTGAAGTTCTGCCCATTCAGTCAAAAGGAATTCAAAAGGAAATCTGCACCGCCTGCGGTCTGGAATATGATGCCGATGCACTTGCTTACTCTGTGCGCGACACCGACACAGGGACACTAATCGGCGCGGCTCAGTTCCTGCTTGCCGATGATGCCGGCATACTAACCGGGCTGAGCAACGCCGCGGGAGTGGATGACGCAGATGCCCTTTTCATGGCAGGGCGGGCTGTGTTAAATTTCCTTGACCTTCACGGCTTCAAGGCCGCTTATTGTCTCCCTCGCGCCTGCGTCTGTGCAAGCGATCCGCACCTGTCGCTTCGTATCGGTTTTATACCTCAGGACGACGGACGGGGTAAGGCTGAACTGAAGGGTTTCTTCACCGAACCCTGCAAGCATCATCCAATGTATCCGGATAAATCAATCAGCGATAAGATTAAAGAATAGCAGCAGTTGCTTTTTGTGAATAATATAGAATGACAACAAACACGGCGCCCCCGTTTGCACGGGGGCGCCGTGTTACAATATTAGCTTATATTTTGCAAGTGTTTTCGTGAATTTGTAATATAACTATAATATTAATGGTATTTTGTAACATTTAATATTATACAAGGTTGCTATTAACATAAATAATGCCTGTCTATTATACAATTATCGTATCAAATATAAAAACAACAAACTCCGATGCGACAGGATAACCGCTTCGGAGTTTATGAACTTATATGTCGCTGTCACTTGAACTGCCTGTGCCAGGTGTTCGGTCGCCTGAGCCGTTTACTCATCGGCGTAGTTCGAGAAGTAACCCTGAATCAGGACGATGGGGGTACCCTTGTCGCCCGAGCCGGAGGTCAGGTCGGAAAGAGAACCGATAAGGTCTGTAAGGCGGCGGGGGGTGGTGCCGAGAGTCATCGCGGTGCCCTTAAGACTATCGTCTTTGGTTTTAATCATCTTGCGGATAGCCTCTTTCAGTTCATCGCCGGCGAGGTTTTTATAATCGTTGTCGGCAAGGTACTTGAGCTTTAACTCGTTGGGAGTGCCCTCGAGACCGGGAGTGTATGCCGGAGAGACAACCGGGTCAGCCAGCTCCCAGATTTTACCTACCGGATCCTTAAAGGCGCCGTCGCCGTAGATCATGCACTCGATGTGCTTGCCTGTACCGCTGATGAGGTGAGCCTGAAGTCGGGCAATAAAGTCCTCGCAGTCACGCGGGAAGAGTTTGACCTTGTCATCGGTGGCTTTGTTCGAGCCCAGCAGACCGTAATCCTTATTATATCCGCTGCCGTTAACCGGTTTGGTCATGATATCATCCAGACCGAGAACCAGATCTGCACCGGCGGCTTTGAGAATCCGCTTGGTGCGCTGGCGGCTGTGAACATCGCAGCAGAGCACATCCTTTGTATAATTGAGTATGTCTCTGGCATTATTGGCGAAGATAATCTCCGCCTCGCAGCCCTCGGCCTCTATGAGATTTTTATACAGTTCAACATAGTCAACGCCGGTAAAGGTATGCTCCACTTTGCCGAAAATAGCCCGGAACTCTGCCAGACTGAGAACCTGTCTTCCAGGCTCCACTCCGGCTTCATCCAATTGATCAAGGCTTACAAGATGGTTGCCTACTTCATCCGAGGGATAGCTGAGCATCAGTGTAATCTTTTTAGCTCCCCGGGCGATACCGCTCAGGCATATGGAAAAGCGGTTGCGGCTGAGTATCGGGAATATGACGCCGATATGACCCAACGGAAATTTCGCGCGGACATCGCAGGCAATATCGTCAATTGTGGCATAGTTGCCCTGTGCCCGCGCCACGACCGCTTCGGTTACGGCTACAACATCGCGGTCATGAAACTCAAAGCCCTCTTCTATGCTCGCTGCGATTACCGATTCGGCGGTTATAAGCGCAACATCATCGCCCTCGCGGATAATGGGGGCGCGAATTCCTCTTGCTATGGTACCTACTGTCTTTGACATGTCAAAACTCTCTTTCAGATTCAATCCTTTAACATCTTAAAATGCTCGGACACCCGATCTCGCCTATATTATACCATAGTTTTTGCCATATGTAAAGGTAATAAATCGTATGCCAGTTATAATTTCGGCTTATATCTTATATCGGCTCCCGGTCATCATTCGCATTTAACCGAAAGCGTGCTTGACAAGCCGGTACCCGTATGCTAAAATCGAATTTGTTAATGAGAATCGATAACCCTTCGGTCGGGAGGTGCGGAATTTTGGTAAATATATATTTGAATTTCACCGGTCGTCAGACTATTGAAATTGCCCGTGAAGAGGTGTGGACCTCTCCCGTAGGCGCGGAAGAGCTGAGAGGGCACACACTCTATACCCTCATAAGCGCCGGTACCGAGTTGAATGCCTCCTTCCTGGATGTGTTCGACTGGGGCTACCCGAAGAAATCGGGTTATACGGCTGTCTTCCGTGTGGATGAGGTCGGCGAGTCGGTAAAGGGGTATAAACCCGGCGACCTGGTGTTCTGCATGGGCGCTCACCAGTCCTGTCAGTCGGCACACCATACCGGTGCTATAAAAATACCCGATAATGTCGCCCCCGAAGACGCGCTCTATATCCGCATGGCAGGCGTCTCGATGGCGACTTTCAGCCGCACGCGCGTTCCGACAGGCGAAAAGCTGATGGTAATGGGTCTGGGTCCGGTAGGTCATATGGCGGCGCGCGTATACAGTGCACTGGGCTACGAAGTAATTGCTGTTGAACATGACGAAGGGCGCCGAAAAATACTGTCCGAGCGGCTTCCCGTGCCTGTTTTCAATACGGTGCCCCGAGACAATCCCGAGTATTACAAGCAGATTGCCCTGGCGCTTGACTGTACCGGCAATGAGGCTGCGGTGTTTGACTGCTGCGACATGGTTCGTCCACATGGTTAGGTGTCGCTGGTAGGCGTGCCATGGAAACGCATGTCAGACCTTGACGCCCATAGGCTGACACATTCGATATTTTACAACTATGTAACCCTTTACGGCGGCTGGGAGATGGATCTGCCCCGTGAGAGCAGCCAATTCAACCCGATGTCTATGAACAGAAACTATCGCCTCGCTTTAAAACTCATCGCCGACGGCACTATTGATGTGAGCGGACTGAGCCGTATCCGTCCATATACCGAAGGGCAGGAGGCTTTTGAGGCTATTCTGAACCGCACCGAACCTATGCTCGCCACCGTGCTGTCGTGGCAGTGAAACAGGCGTCGATGAACAAGATAGATCTGCTTTTTGCGGTGCCGGAGGAATGTGCCGACTGTGGTCAGGAGCTGATTTACAGCCTCTCTCTTGACCGAATAATGGAATACGCCGAGGCTGACATGATTTCGCGGCAGTACTTTCTGCGCTGTCTCGAATCACCGCCGACGCTGGCTGACAATATCCTCTGGCGGCAGGAGATAATGCGCGATCTGACCTCGGGAAGCCTGCTTGGCGACCTGAGGGCACAATTGACGCTGCTTGCCAACACGCGGGAGGACTTCCGGCGCAACCGTTCCCACATGCGCTCCATCGAGCGGGTAAGCGATACTCAGGCGCGTTCGTCACTCTGTATCACGGCTGTTGCGATGCGTGATACCCTGAACCACATACGAAACATTTCCGCGCTGCTTTCGAAATATAAGCTCTACTCACGGGGGCTTACCGCCCTGCAGACCCGTATGCAGGAAATAACCGGCAGTAAAGCCTTTGCGGAACTGCAGTCTATGGCGGGGGAGTTATCCGACCTTACCCAGCGTGACAGCTACACTGTATCGGTCGCCCTGAACGGCAGCGCACGGCTGATCAGCCGTCAAATCACCGGAATCGAGAAAGGTGAACTGAAGTATTCGGGCGGCGTGCTAAAACGGATGATGAACCGTCCGACGCTTGTCATGCCCGAACTGAGCGGCTTGAAGCTGTCGGGCAGCGAGGAGGCACTGCGCAACGACATCCTCGGCGCCTCGCTGCGGGGCATCAGCGCCTATCTGTCGGACATCACTCTGCGTCTGCTGGATGAATTCGCCCATATGGCGGAGCAGCTGCGCTTCTACTCGGCAGGCATGGCGTACCGGCGCCTCATGAATCAGAAGGGAGTGCCAACCTGCATACCCGAGATAACCGAGGAGCGTGCCCTGCGCTGCCGCGGGCTGCGTGACCTCTGGCTCTGCGTGTCCGAACCTGTGGCGGATATCGTAGTGGCAAATGACCTTGAACTCAGCGACAGCGGCGGTATACTGCTGCGGGGCGAGAACGGCTCCGGCAAGACTGTCTTTCTGCGTTCAGCGGGCATTGCCCAGCTGCTTGGACAGTCGGGACTTTGTATCACCGCCGAAAGTGCCTCGCTCGGTCCGAGGCTCGGTATATACTCACAGTTCGCTTCCTCAGAACAGGGGGGCGAGACAGGGCCTGATGCCGGGCGCTTTGAGCAGGAGGTTGCCGAACTGTCCGCCATTATCGAGCGCATGCGGGAGAAGTCGCTGATACTGCTTAACGAAACCTTTCAGACTACATCATACCCTGAGGGCTCGGAGGGGTTGGCGGGGATCCTGTCTTACTTTTCGCGGCGGGGCGTCAGTTGGATGCTGGTTACCCACCTGACCGAGTTATATAATAATTACCCTGATCCCGACGTCATACGGCTGAGAACGGTGCCGAAGGAGTTTCGGATTGTCGCTGAAAGTCGTATTCATCAATAACACAACATATAGTCATAAACGCAATATATAAATATATAGTCATATAAACATGTAATGGGAGGTAATGTTATGAAGGCAAAACTTGCAGCGCTTTTACTTGCATCGGTTCTGCTGATATCGGCACTGGCGGCATGCTCCGGTTCAGACGGTTCATCGAGAGCAGAGACTGTGGCAGCGGGTGCCGATACCGCTGAGACCGAGGCAGCAGAGACGACGACCGCACGATTGACTGCAGATGTCCCCGATTCAGATTTCGGTGGTTACGAATTCACCTTCCTTGCCCGCGGCAAAAAGAACAATTGGGAGAACTACGAGTTTGAGATAGATCAGCTTGACGGTGATGTAATCAACGACGCACTCTATGAGCGCAACTCAAAGATTTCGGATGAGCTCAATATAGCCTTCAAGCACGAACGGGTCGACGGCTACGATGTAAACACCCCTTTTACCAAAGCGGTGCTGTCGGGCGAGGACATCTACGATGTGGCTCTGCCCTCCATCACCGACGCGGGCAAATACGCCCAGAGCGGCTATCTGGTTCCGCTTCAGGATCTGAAATATATGGATCTCGAAAAGCCATGGTACGACGCCCGCTGTATCGAAGAACTGAAGATAAACGGCAAAAACTACCTTTTCTTCTCGGATATAACTGTGCGCAATCTTGACGCTATCTGGATCTACTGCTTCAATAAACAATAGGGCACCTCTAAAAACGTCAAATTTCCTTTAGCATATCATACCCCCCCGAAAAATCAAGGGGATTTTGCAAAAAAATGTA
>Ga0123335_1003329_pt1 | contig 22555 bp, 13 predicted proteins | sample BiotimSIPDNA_2_FD_89707 | JGI IMG/M metagenome (GOLD analysis project Ga0123335, IMG submission 89707) | Anaerobic biogas reactor microbial communites from Washington, USA - Biogas_R2 time_0 SIP DNA | ecosystem: Engineered > Bioreactor > Anaerobic > Unclassified | place: Washington, USA...
CCTTGTAAAGGCACTACAGAAGACTGACCCATTACCGGTGCGCTGCCTGCCTGATAGCACTTATCAAATGGGCAAAGGCTCCGCGCCACGCATATTCAGTCCTTGATTCCGAACAGCTTACGGGCATTTCCTCGGGCGATCTTCTCGAACACTTCAGCCGTAATCTCGACGTTGTCGCGCATCTCCAGCAGGAAGCTGATGTAGTCGCGGGCAAAGTCAAAATTCCTCGTCGAGCAGATGTCTGTGCCGAAATAGAGCTGATCCTGGAATTCAGTCATAAATTTGGCGGCGTATTCGCGATCGCGCATAAGGGCATTGCAGCCGCTGCCAGCCGAGAGGTCTCCATGCAGGTTCGGATATTTACGCATCAGGAATGGCAGGCGTCCCTCCTTCTCAATCTTGCCCTTAGGATAGCCCAGGCGGTCTTGCTCCGACTTAATCGGGCCGATTTCCGCCCAAAAAGCCTGGGAATGCCCAAGGAAAGTCAGATTGCGGAACAGCTTGAGGACCAACTCCAGCCGCGGCAGCCCCTCGTCATCAGCAATGCCATAGCGGTACCCTGGCCGAATGGAAATATGAAAAGTGACTGGCATGTCATACTCTTCGCAGGCGGCAAACATATTCAGCATCAGCGGGTCGTCAAACCAGAAGTTGGAGCAGACCTCGCCAACGCCCTTGCAGCCGAGGCTCTTATAGTACTGCACCATGCGCTCCATGCCGTCGGTATAGGCACTATTGTCCACCATCTCCGGGGCGATGTTGCAATACGGAATCATCCAAGGGTATCTGGTCTTGGCCATCTGCACCAGTTCCTCTATCGACTGACCCCCATGCGAACAGGCCTCGCTGAGACCTGGCAGAATGACGGCCTTCTCAATCCCGACCTCTTGGTAGAATTTCTCCAATTCATCGGGCGAGGCGTAGGTGGAGCCGTCACGTCGCGGCATGACCGGAACAAATCTGGTGTGGACGTGGATGTCGATGAACATAATGAACCTCCTGACCATGCTGTTGTGGAAAATGACGGCTTTTAGTCGACAAACTCACTTAAAGGCACCTCTGATGGCTTTGGTGCATCCGCTCATCCTTTCCAGTCAATCCCAAAATAGTCCCGCAGTCCTGCCTGGAATTCCGCTTCGGTCCGAGCCAGGAATTCCTTGATTTTGCCCTCGCCCAGTCCGATTCGGAACAGGCGCGCCTTCATGCCAGTTTCCGGGTCAAACGCATCAACGACGCTGTTGCGACCCAGGGGCGTTGCCAGATGCACCATTGTCTTTGCCAAAAACGGCGAATTTGGATGGGTAGCGCAGTAGTAATGCGGATAGGCAAAGTCAATGGCTTGCTGCGGGTCCTCGGTGAACGAATAAAAATTGGCATAGCCTGCATCGGTTTCGACCTGCACGACCCAGCCGAGGATGGGGTCAGTGACGATGCGGTAGTTGGTGCCTTCGCGTTCCTGGATGATATCAGCCTCAAAACGCAAGGGAGTCTGCGGGCAGGCCCGTCCAACGCCGACATCGGCCACATACCGCCCTTCCGGCAGGTCAACCCGGAGAATGCGATGACGCCGCTTCGGCACGGAGAGGGATTCGCCTAAAAGCCAGCGCCCGAAGAATTCGGTCACTTTAAAGCCAAGCTCCCGCAGCAGCCAAGTGTACAGGCCATTCAATTCAAAGCAGTAGCCGCCTCGACGACGGTTGACAATCTTGTCATACATCACCTCGACCGCCAGCGAGCATTCACGACGGTACAGCAGGTCAAGGTTTTCGTATGGAACGCTGGTGAGGTGGGCTTTCTGCACTCCATTCAAGGTCGCCAAGGTCGGCTCCTGCGAACCCTCGTAGCCAATGCGCCGCAAATACTTGTCTACCGTCATCATGCTGTTGTTCATGCCACCGCCTTTTCTAAGCAAAAAACCATCTACCGTTGAATCATACACCCAAAAAGACGACCACGCTAACGGGAATCATCTCTGCTTGTGCGCGTCCGCGCACAGCCAGCGACAAACTTTGCACTCAACGCCTGTTGAGTATAATGGAATTCCGCCAAAAGTCAATCGGCCAAGCTACGTTTCCCGGCAGTCAAGGCAAACCGCCAGCGATTGATATTCGGAGTCCCGACAGGCTATGGGGTTCGGCACCCGGGTAAGACACTTTAGTGGACAATGGACAATAGACGTTAGTGGACTTTAATGGACATTAGTAGACGATGGACTGTGGACTGAAGTGGACATTAGTGGTGAGTGGACGTGGACGGAAGTGGACTTTAATGGCCAGTGGAGCTTTCGACACTTATCCTGCCCAGGCATCCAGCCGGCAAAATTGTATCACGCTTACGGTCATGCCCTTTACGCTGTAGGCGCTTAACCATGCTTAACCCCTGGCTTCAGCCTAGGGGTCGGCGCACCCCAAAACTGGTGCCTTGTAAAGACACTACAGAAGACTGACGTATTACAGCAATTCTTTAATCACCGTCATGCTATATGGGCTATATTCCTGACTGAACAATAGTGCTATGATAAAGTAAGTAGGCCGCCCTGCTCTTTGCTGTATTTCACCAATTGCCGAACCTGGATACCTGGAGGTATCCTCAAAAACGATCGTGTTCAATCGATGAGGCTTAATGTGGAACCGAAATCATTCCACTATCTCCCAGTAGCCGGTTTTTTTGGAGCCTATACGCCGCAGGATGCCCGCATCCTTCAGCTTTCCAATATTGCGCATCACAGTGGAGCGGTTCTTTTCAGTTATGGCCGTCAGTTTATCATAGGAAATGCCCCGGTTTGACCTGATTAAATCCAACAACTGCACCTGAAAGTCAGATAAAGGTGCTTTTATAGGTGCATTATGCACCTTTATTGCGTCTTTCCAAATAAGCGGCATGAATCCGCAAAAAACATCCTCCTGAAAATTACCCTCTGTGTGACCGATTATATATTGCGATTTCCCCTCTGCCCTCCCCTTGCCGTGAGCCCGTCGTCTGCGTGAGATCAGGGAGTTATGACTTTGACCTCATAGCGTTTAAAGGTCATGGTTGTAGGTTCCTGGCCAGGAATGGGTATGGCTGCTTCGAACTCGTCTTCGCTGGTATTGACGGCGATGATCGTTTGCTTGCCGTTGACGGTCTTTGCCCACCATTCGACGCGGGCGTCTTTTTTGACCTCGACAGTGCCTGCCTCAGTGGTGCCAGGAGCGAGGATCAGTGGACGGAGAGCACGGATGTCCTTGACGACCGCGCAGAGGGCGTCCCACGCATGGGGAACGTGGGCGACGGTATAGAACTGCTGCTGGTGGGATGCATAGTACCACCACCATAGACCATTGACGGACTTGACGACGCCGACAAAGGCAGCAGCACGCATCCAGTCAGCATCCGGTTCAAATCGCACGGAGTCAACAGGCATTTTGTTCCGGAAGGCCTTGCTCTGACTCTGGTCGTAGCAATGGATGAGGAGGGTAATCGGCGAGTCGTTGAGCAGGAGTTCGCGGTGGCTGGCAATGGTTTTGACGATTTGCGCGGGCTTGTGGTAACTCTGGGTCCAGTGAGTGTCCCAAGTGCGCCGGTACTTGTTCATGCCCCTGCCCCAGGTGGTCATCACCACGGGATGATAGGGATCGAGTTCACGGACTAGTTCAGCCAGGCTGGTCAACAAGGCTGGCGAGACGTACTGCTTGGCGATTTCCGGCTCGTCGTACAGATACCAGCAAAAGAGACCGGGATGATCCGCCAGCGCGCCAACACGTTTAGCAAGGTGTTCAAAGTTGCCTTGAACCATGCCGCTGCCGCTGCCCACGCCGCGGTCAAAACCAATGAAAGCCCGCAGACCATTGGCGGCGCAGGCGTCGAGGTATTCGCGGCAGGCGACGTCGTCCTGACTGCTCTCCCAGCGGTAGGTGTGGACGACTTCAAAGCCAGCGCCCTTGATCAACGGCATGTCATTCGCCCGCACTTCGTAAATGCCCAGGGGGAAGATTTTCTGGCCGTTCTGATTGTAGTTGCCGTCGCTGTCAATGATGACGACGTCAGCCGGTTTGGCTGCGTGGAGCAGCCAGAGGACTTGTTCGGCGCGGTTGCCGCTGGGGTCGGTCGCGGTGACGTGCAGGGTATTCAGGCCGCGCGGCCAGCCGCCGGGCATGCTCAAGGTGTATTCGAAGCGCTTTTCGCCCAAGGGGCGCGGTGCACTAACGCTGACGGCCTGATTGGCAGCGATGCTGGCAGTGATGGTCGGCGCCTGCGCGTCTTCGTCGCTGACGACGAGGGTGACGCTGCTGTCCGGCGTGGTGACTCGCCAAGCGCGGCCCGCGATGGTAGGCGGCAGGCAGTCGCGCTCCACTGGCACGTCGTGAGTGAAAGACCACGGCTGCACATCAGTACAGCCCACGGTGGTGACGCGCCAATGCCAAGTGCCTAGCGGCAGCGGCTCGCGCAGCTGCCATTTGGCGTCAACTCCTAGCTCGTAGCGGCGGGTGGCGTCACCGGCGGGGAAGCTTTCGTCGCGGGACAGTTCAAGGACGTAAGAGTTGACACCCATCATCAAAGGCGTCCACTGGAAGAATGGCGTGTTGGTGGTCAGGACGGCATCGGGTTCAGGCCTGAGCTTGTTTACCGAGATGTCAACTTGGCGCAGGCTAAAATCGTCAAACCAAGCTTTGCCCGCGCCGCGGAGGGTGAGAAAGACGGTGGCAAAACCGGCATCAAGGGGAGCGCGCAGCCCCTTGCATTCCTTGAGTTGCCAGTCCTTGGTGCCGAAGATATCGCAGGCGTACTGGCCAGAGTCAAACCATTTGCCATTTTTGTCAGCCCATTCCACGATAAGGCCTGCGCCGACAGATGGCATTCTGCCGGCCTTGGGCACGACATTCTCGGTTTTGACGAAGCAGGAGGCATCGTAGACCCTACCACCGACGATAGGCACCCGGCGCGTGATATAAACTTCTTCAGTCATGGGGTCATTGACGGTCAGGCAAGCGGCCTGTTCGCCGGAGTGGACGTTATCGCGGTCGAGGCTCGCCGTCTTGCCGAATGACCAGTTGTCCTTACCGTCTTCGAAGCCGGCATTGGCCAGCGCGATGGGCGTCACGCGGCGCAGCGGCACGCGCAAACGGCGCTGGCGCTTGGCGGCTTCGGCGGGGGTGAAGTCCTCCACGGTGAGTTCCACGGTAGTGGCGATGGCTTTGGCTTCGTCAGTCACCTGGGTGGACATGATGTAGCGGATAGCTTTTTCGTAGTCGCGGCGTTTATCCTGAAGCATAAAAACAAAGGGACCTTCAGTCCGAGCGAGAGTGTAGCGGTGTTCGGGCAAGTCAAAGACCAGCGTACTGACTCCGCGGTTGGAGAATTTTTCCTCGTCATTGATGCTGATGGGTTGACCATCGCCGCAGAGGAAAATCAGGCCATTGCTGGTCTTCGGGCTATCTGGCGGGATGTAAATGCCGAATTCGACGGGGCCAGTGGGCTGGGCGAGCATATTGAGGGCTATGCGCAGGGTTTTATCGGTGAACGTGAGGGTGAGTTTAGCATCGGCTTGTTGATCCTGTTTATGCCAGGTGAAGGCATTGCCGTCTCGGGTCATGGCAGCATTCTGGAAATTGAAGCTCTGCTGTTTCCAGCCTGGCGTGAAGGCCGCAAGGCTGAAGCGGCTGATGAGAGTCTTGCCGGCGTAGGACACAGCGATGTTGCTGGCAGCGTCGACATTGAGCTGCCAGTTGCCGATGGCAATGCTGACTTCCTGCGCGGAGAGCAGACCGGCGCTGAGCAACAAGGACATGAACAGCTTTTTCAACATGGCGATTTTCCTTGGACTGGCTGAGTTGAGGATGCTTATTGAGGAAAGTGTGGTGGCTGGAACAGGCCTGTAAGCGATAATCGCGCTACCTTGCCTGCAATCAAATGTTGCTACTGCTTGCGCAAAATGAATGTATGACTACATTAACGGATGTCAAGCGAAGTCGTTAAAACAACACTTTTCCTGCTGTGTAAACTTTATTACCCTACAAGTTCTATATTATTCTTGTCACGCAAGCCGTCTACAACCAGGCCGTCCAGTTCGAGACAATGTTTCCGACAGGCCGGCCGGCGCGTTCCTTTCACCCCACAGACAAGGACAGTCCATGCAGTACTCGTTCATGAGCTTTTCCACTCCAGAAGCCACCTTAGAGGAGATGCTGGCCATTGCTAAACGCTTCGGCTATGACGGCATTGAGCCGCGACTTGACTCTAAGCATGCCCACGGCATCGAAGTCGCCACGTCCCCGGCGCGGCGTCAGCAAATCAAGGATCGCATCAACGCCAGCGGCATCAAACTGGCCTGCCTGGCTGCCTCACTGTCGTATGCCGACCCTGAAAAAACCGCGTCCATGATCTTGCAGACGCACGACCGCATCGACTTGGCCGGCGACCTCGGCGCCCCAGTCATCCGCGTGTTCGGCGGGCTTTTCCCAGACCAGATCGACCGCGAAGCCGCGACTGCATGCGTCGCTGATGCGTTGTTGAAAGTCGCCGCGCATGCGTCTGAACGAGGTGTGACTCTCTGCCTGGAAACGCATGACGCCTGGTGCAACCCGGAGCACGTCGCGGCTATCATGGAGCGCGTCAACCATCCAGCTATCGCCGTCAACTGGGACATCATGCATCCGGTGCGGCGCGGCAATGCCACCATGGACAGCGCTTTCCAGGCTCTCAAAAACTGGATTCGGCACCTGCACATCCACGATGGCCCAAAGGAAGCCTCTGGTCTGCTCCCAATCGGCCAAGGCGACATTGACCACAAACGCGCCCTTGAGTTGCTCAAAACCATCAACTACCGGGGCTTTATCTCAGGCGAATGGATCAACTGGGAAGACTACAACGTCCACCTGCCTAGGGAAATCGCCACCATGCGGAGATATGAAGCCGAAATCGCCTGACCTGCAAGCAGGCGACTGGGAGCCTGCGGTTGTCGCGGCTCCTGGCAGAGCCGCCTTACCCTGGGCTTTTATGTCTCTGCCTTACGGGTCTTTTGCCGCTGCGGGGCTGTGGACATGGTGGACGGTGTGGACAGCGTAGTCCAAGCTCACTCTCGCCCCTCGCCCCTAAAAAAGCCCCTCGTATCAATCGGTGACCGATGACATCTGGTCACTTCACCACGCCGACCTTGATCTTGAGGTCTTCTCGGCGTTCGAGGCGGTCAACGCCGCCGTCCTTAATCCACAGAATCCGGTCGGAAGTCGCCAGCATTTTGTGGTCGTGCGTCGCGGTCACCACGGTCACTCCCAACCGCCTTGACAAGTCAGCGATCAGGTTGATGATTTCCTCGCCAGTCACCAGGTCGAGGTTCGCGGTCGGCTCATCTGCTAAGATAATCGCCGGCTCATTGGCCAGCGCCCGCGCAATGGCCACCCGTTGCTGCTGGCCGCCGGACATTTCGTCCGGCCGGTGCGTCAAGCGATGGCCCAGGCCAACCATTTCAAGCACTTCGATAGCGCGCTTGCGCGCCGGCTCGGGATCGACCCCGCTGAACAACAACGGCAGGATGACATTGGAGATGGCGTCGTATGCAGGCAACAAGTTATAGGCTTGGAAGATATAACCGATGTGATTGCCGCGAAAATGCGCCAACTGCCGCGGCGTCAGCTTAGTCAAGTCAACGCCAGCGACTTCGACCAGGCCAGAGGTCGGCCTGTCCAAGGCGCCAATCATATTGAACAAGGTGCTTTTGCCGGAGCCGGACGGGCCCATGATCGACATATATTCGCCCCGGTAAATCTCCAGGTTGATGTCACGCAAGGCGTGCACAACCGCTTTGCCGAGGTTGAACTCCTTGTTCACATTTTTGACTTTGATCAGGACTTCCTGACTCATGTTTGCAGTCCCCTTATCTATGTCTGCCAGCACCGGTCTGCCCGGGAACTGTCCCTGAACTTAAAACGGCAGCTTGATAACAGCCTTGCTCAAAAAAGTAACGCCGACGCCCACGGTCGTAATCAGCCCCATGCCGCACGAAAATCCGGCCGCGACTACTGGAATGTACTGGCGCCACTTCAATTTCAGGCGCTTCTTGAAATAGAAATGCCCGATCAGCGCACCCAGGAATTGCGGCAGAATCGAATGCGGCAGGCTCTGCCCTAGGCCGCGAACCACGCCATACGTCAGCATGATCGGCGCGCCTAAAAGCTGCATGCCGCCGAACAGGACGACTCCAGCCACGGCGCCAAAGCCAAGATAAACGACATTAAACGCCTGTTCGAACATGGAGAATTCGCCCATAGTCGAGGAATACATGATGCAGCTGTTGGCTGCGTTCAGCTCCCACATCCGCTGCGCGTATGGATATGCCACCGAGGGAATCCGATCCAAACCCCAGATGAAATTCATGAAGAAAATCGTGCTGAGCAAAATCAATGGGAAGAGTATGATCTTGGTTTTCCAGATGCTGGTGAACTTCGTTCCCGTCAATTCGCATTGCCGGTAGAACACAGTCATCGTGCCGTAATTGGCGATGGGCAGCGGCAGGAACCAGACAGCGACGCCGTGATAGCCGCTCAAAATCAGCGCGGCCTCGCGAATCATCGGCACCTCGACGACTTGACCGACCATGCCTTCCAGCCGCGCCGTGACATAACTGATCAGCGGCGTATAGAAAAAGCCGAGGATCAACAGTACAATCAGGACGTTACGGATGTCCTTGGTCCAGCCGCCATGGTGCCACATCAGCAGCCCGATTGAAACAGAGATGTAGGCGCAAGTGATGACAAAATAACAGAGCAGGATTGCCCAGCCTTTGATGTCGCCGCGGCCGGGCGGGACGTCTTTCCAGGTGCCGCGCTTAGGTCCGCCCCCGGGCTGCCGGGCCGCTTGACGGTTCCTGAACACGCTGCGCACGACCTGGTAAATCCCAGCTAAGGCAATCGCGACCGCAATGCCGATGTGCAGGCTGAAATAAAAGTCGATGTTGTTCTTGAACAGGGTCGACACCGTGTCATCGCCGAATTTCCAATTGCTGAGGATGCCGTGATTGTACAGGATGGGATTGGCGACCACGGTCACAAGCAGGCCGATGAAACTGCCGACCATGCCATAGAACGGCATCACCATGCCGGTGATGATGTTGCCGAAATCCCACGAGATGCCGGTCGCCACTGCCTTCAGATACAAGCCAGTCTTGCCGGTGAAATCGGAAAATGGAATCGGGAAAATCTGGATGGCGGTACCGGTCAAGGCGCCGCTGATGACCGGCAGGAAAAGATAGATGGAGCCGAATGCCAGACCCAGCGCTCCGCCAATCGCGAACACCCGCCAGCGCCAGGATTCCTCGGCCGTCTTAGCATCCTTGGCCTCAATGTCTTCGGCCATCGCCATGATGCCCTGGGCGCCGATCGGCGCCATGGGAAACGGCAGCTTCTCCATGTCGCTGGCAACGCGGAACAAGCCATACCCCAGGACGACGTTCGAAAGCTGACCGGCAAAGGAACCGAATATCATCATCAGAATCGCTGGCAGCCAGTCGATGTGGAAAAAAGTCCGCTGGGCGTAAGAGTCTGACCCAAGCGGTGCGGCCCACCAGCGCGGCAGCTGGTCAGCCAGGCCGTTGGCTGCCGCCGCGTCGCTCTGGGCGAAAAATTGCTGCCAAAGCAGGCCGCCGGTCGTGGCTGCGCCCATCATCGACCCGGCCATGAAGAACAGCACGAAGATTTCCGAGCGGTTCAAGTAACGGTGCGCTCGGCGAGCGACTTCAATGAACAGGATGACAGTCACCCACTGCGCCGCCGAGCCAATGCCAGTGCCGGCCAGGAGACCCATGTAGATTGCCCCAGGAACCATGAGCAGGGCCACAAAAATCGCGCCAAACAGCGCCGACCAGCGGAAGCCCTCCTCAAAAGTAGAGGGCACTTCCATGATGCGCCGAAATTCTTCGAGTTCGCGGTCAATTCGATGTTCCATTATGGTGTCTCTATGGTGTCTTACTGGTTCGCTTCAATTCTGTTTCCAACGTCTGGCCTAAGCCGACGTTCCTCACGCCTGTCGCTTCGTGCCTTCCCCATTCCCATTCATAATCTGCAAGGCTTCCAGGGTCTGCTGACGATAATGCTCCATAGTCTCTGGTGGAATGGAGCGCCAGATGAGAAATTGCTGCCGGAGGTCGTCCAGGAAGACCTTGTTCAGGCGCTGCCAATCCTTTGGCTGCCCGGACAGACGATGCAGCAGCACCCGCACCTCGTCAATGCCAGGGATTTCGCTCGGCGTGCTGCGCAGCGCGAAGGTCTGGCTCACGCCCAAGTCAAACGGCGCCAGGGCCAGGCGCGCGTCCAAGCCAAGGTCGCCGTTGGGCTCCTTGACCAGCTTCACGTCGCTCGTCATAAATCGCCCCAGGCCAGTGTCGGTATGATTGCCAAAATGCTCTTTCAGGAAAGACACCACTCCGGTGATATCGTATTGCGACACTGTGAACGGAAACACCAGGTCCATCAAATCGCCCACTGGTGCGGGTGGACGCCACGTCCGCATCAGGCCCGGGTTGGCTGATTTCGAAGCCTTAATCGCTGGATAGACCGACGAGAGCAGCACGGTCGCCATGACAATCAGAATCGTCGCAATCGTATTTGTTGACGACATGTTCATCTCCGGCACTCGCAACAGGCCGTATTCTGCAGCCGCTCCCAGCGCCTTCAAGGTTCCTTGCGCCAGCAGGTACCCGCCCAGGCCGCCGATAAGGGCATAGACCATGGACTCGGCAAAAAACAGCGTTGCCACGTGGCGCGGCGCCAGGCCGAGGGCACTGAAGGTGTAGATTTCCTTCTGCCGGTCTGCCACTGAGCCCAGCATAGTCCCGAATATCACCAATCCGCCCAGGACAATCGGGAAAAACAAGTCTCGGGCGCCGCTGGCCTTCAACACGGTTCCCAGGAGGTGCCGGTAGACGCCGTTGTCGCCGGTTGCAGGGATCGGGAACGGCAGCATCCGAGCCAGGTTCTCCGCCGTCTCCACTGCGGCCGTGCTGTCAACCGTATACACGGTCAGGGCGAACAGGGCGCCGCCGATGGCCTTGGCCGTGTCCGCCGTCACTACAGCCACCTGGTCAACCGGCAGGCTTGCCCAATTGCGCTGTGACATGGACTCTATGGCCTCGTCATCGCCCTCCAGTGCGGCTGCTGTCGGCTGCGAGGACGAGGTCGCCTCTGTGAAGTCAGCCGGCAGGATGCTGCTCATGTCCATGTCCTTGGCTGCCGAGACCTGCACGGCATCGAGCAGTCGGCCGACCCTAAGCCGCCGTCCCCGCAGCAGCACCTCGTCGCCAGCGGCGACGCCCAGCGCCTCGGCCACGGCCTCTGTGATCAGCACCGTATCTTCCTCCAAGCCGCTGAAGTACTCCTGGAGATCAGGCCGGTTGGCGATTTCCTGCGGCTCGATGCCCAGGATGCCCCTCACTGTCACCGGCTGTGATGCGTCCGTACGGCTCATCAGCAGCCCAGGGTTGTCCTGCGAGGACGGCGACACCCACAGGCGCCGGCAGACGGTCAAGTCTGGCCACCGGCCGCGGATGATGTCCTGCAAGTCCTCGCTGAGCGGATTCCAGTTGACATTGTGCACAAAGGCGCCGCAGTAGTTGGGGTTTGGCGCCGCGAAGATGGTGACGATGCCGGACTGGGTGCCAAAGGACGCGAAGCACAGGATGGTGAAGGTGAGGAGGATAATCGTGATGGCGGTCAAGGCGGTGCGCGTAGGCCGGCGGCGCATAGTCGAGATGCCCATCTGCATCGCCGCCATGAGAGTACTCACATTCGATACGTCGCTGACGTGCACCGTCGTGGTCATGCCCTGGATCGCCTTGAGTTCATACTCGAATTTCCGCATGATGATGAAAATCACCATGACCGCCATCACGACGATGGCAAAGCCTAAAAAGATGATGATCGGCGTGTTGGCGATCGCAAAGGCCGGATGCGACAAGTATAAAATCAAAAAGGTTGCCGCAAAAAAGACGACAAACCAATAGATTTGCTTGTAGATGGTTGTTGCGCCGATCAGAACCCGCTCCAAGGCGAACGCAAACGGCACTGACAATCCCAGCAGAATCAGGACTGCGAACACCAGGTCGTCTAACATGGCCCTGACTTTCTGGTACACTGGCCGGGAAGCCCAGAACGACGTGGTCGCCAGCGCTTCCCGTCGCATCGGCGACGTGTCTGGCTGAGCCGCTTCCAGGAGGATGTCCTCGGAGCGTCCGTGCATCTCGGCCAGGGAAGAGTCGAGGATGCCCTTGGCTCGCAGAATTTCCATCCGTGACTCGTTCAGCCGCCAGAGGTCGGCTGCCGAGCGCGCTGCCGCATTCAGGGTTAGGGGTTCGTCGCTCATCGGGAAGCCTTCGCCGATCTGTTCTTCACCAGGCTCAAACTCCTCCAGGAACTCAGGCCCGTTGTTCAGGCCGACCATCTGCCTGAGACTGAACAGCTTAACGCCTTTTTCACGCTCCTCGGCGTACCAGCACACCACGCCATCCACCGTCTCAGTGAACGACTTGGTGCGATCCAGGTCGGAGTTGGCCCGGGCCGACATCACCTTCACATCATCGCCCGGCAGCTTATACGTCCGCTGCTGCGATGGCAGCACTACGCAGCCGGAATTGGCCCGGAAGGTGTTGAGGCGCCATCGGATCGTCGTGTAGGAGCTGTTTCCTGAGACTTCTGCTGGCAGCCCCTGGGCATCGAAGATAGCGGCAAAGCCGCCGCGTGCGCCCCAGGCGTTGGTGACCGGCCCCAGGGCGTAGCTGCCGTTCCGGTTTGTCTGCAGCACCTGGAAGTTATCAAAGGCGGGCGGTTTGCTTTCCTCGTAGGCGAGGGACATATTCCGGATCAGGCGGAATTGGATGATGGCGCCAGGCATGGGAGTATTGGGGATTGAGGTTCCTGGCAGCATGCCCATGACCATGGGCCCTTTGACGCTGTTGTCGCTGTCAAAGCTGGGCAGCACATATTCCTTGCTGGTGACGATGCTGCGGCGCAGGGACAGCCCGGGATGGCTGCCGACCGTTTCCGCGGCCAGTTCAGCGGACATGTCGCCAACCGGGAACAGGAACGCGGCAATATCCTCAACCTGGCTAAAAAGTCGCGGCAGGCTCAGGCGGTCCAGAGTGTCATGCGGTGTGCCTTCATGCGGGGCTGATTCCTGAACCGTGCCCAGGCACAAGTTGTAAATGCCGAACAGTCCGGCTGGCTCGCCGCTGTGGATGAGCGCCGGAGCCGCCCACAGCACCCGCGTCTGCGACAAGGTCTGGTCAGCCGACTCGGGCAGAAACAGGCTGGCCAGGCCGGTCTCGGTGCGTTTTTGGTGCGTACGCAGGAAGACTGCCTGGATTTTGCCATACAGTCCGGGGTTGTCCTGATACGAATGCATAGCCGACTCCCCGCCAATGACCAATCCCCAGCGCTCGCTGGTGTCGCCCAGCAGCAACGATATATGCAGGGCGATCCAGCGCTCCCCTAACAGCTTCACAATCGCGGCGTCTGCGTCCAACGCCGCTCGTTCCTGCTCAAGCTCACGGGCTCGGGCATCGATGTCATCCTTGACTTGGGCGACGATCAGCTCCAGGTTGGCCTGCACTTCCGGGCTGAGGGCGACCGGTTCACCGCCGGACTGGCGTTTCTGCCGGCCAACCACCCGCTGCAATTCGTTCCAGGACTGCTTGACCGGAATGACCTCGGCCTTGGCTGCGGCGATTTCCTCAATCCGCCCCTGCAGGCTCTCGGGCAGCTGTGCGCCATACATCTTGCGGTAGTTCAGAAGCTCGTCATTCAGACGGAATTCCTTGTCCTTGTAGATATGGGCCTGCTGCTGGGCCTTGTCAGTCAGGCGGTCAAGGAAGCGCCGTCGGGCGTCCTTGGAACGCGCAGTCAGCGGCGCAGGGCTGGCCAAAATCTTTCGCATCTCGGTGATGAAGGCCATTTCATTGGCATACGATTCCTCCCGTTTCGCCAAGGTGACGTCTGGCTTGTCCACTTCCAGGGCGCGGTAGAAATAGCTGCTGCCGAGATGTCCGCGCGCCTGTTGGTCAAAGAAGGCGATCAGGGTATGGCGGCGGGGCCGGTTGCGGCTGACTTCGCCGGCCAGGTGGAGCAGTGCTGCCGCGTTGGCCGCGCCGCGCGCACCAGGCGACAGCCAGGGCGCCTCGCCGTAGCTGTCAAGGTTGGCCGCCAAAATCACCACTTCCTCCTTGCTCTGCGCAAACACAGGGTCGGTGCCCTGGAAAAAAGCGAAAAGGTTCCGGCCGACAGCCGGCGTCCAGACGATGCTGCTGTGCAGGGTTGCGGTCGTGCCGGCCGGAATGTCCGCAGCCGGTCCGTCATAGTAGAAGCGCAGGAGATTGACATTGCTCACGACGTGATGCGGGTGGCGCGCGTCAGCTTCGGATGGCTTTGTGAAGATGACGGCCTTGGCGCCCAGGCGCAAGGCCCGCAGCCAGCCCTGTCCGCAGTTGTAGTCTAAGACTACCAGTGCCCCATCCACGGACTCGCGTTCAAAGTCGGCGGCTGTGCCCTGGCCCGTATGGACGACCCGGCCAGTCACCCCGCCCTCCGGAGTCACCGGCGGGATGATGCCATTTGGCCGCATGGGCTGCAGCTCAAGCGTCCGTCCATCCGCCAAGACAAGGTCAGCGTGTTGCTTCTCGATCTGTGCTGTTGCGAACGGCTGCTCAAAGATCGTATCTGGCGACAATGCTTGGAGCCGCGCCATGACATAGTCGGCGGCGCGGTTGTACTCAGGCGTGCCGCTCAGCCGGTGAGGCTCGGCGCTCAGCCGCTCGCAGTCCGAGATGAATTCCGGGGGCGGCGTTGCCGACCAGGCCGCCGCCGTCAACCACATCGCTAAGATAAATGTCCAACGCTTCATGCGCGTTCCGTTTCCCTGTTGTCTTGGTGATAGGTGCTGTCTGACCACAATTCTTTGATGGTGTCAGGCCGTTTCCAGCCGCTATCTCCGTTCCGGTTGCTTAAAATAATTATGTTCCTGCCAAGCTTCCGCTCGGGCTTCTCCCAGCGGCTGGCGTCTTAGAATGCCGTCATTCGATGGTGCCGATTTCGATATGCACCTCACTGCGGTCTGCCATGCGGTCGATGCGTCCGTCTCGGATCCACATTAGCCGGTCGCAGATATTCATCATGCGGTGGTCATGCGTGGCGCAGATGACCGTCACGCCCTTTTCCGTGTTCAAGCGTTGCAGCAGCTCGAGAATCTCCTGTCCGGTGTTCAGGTCCAGGTTGGCTGTCGGCTCGTCGCAAAGCAACACGCTTGGGTTGTTGGCCAAGGAGCGCGCAATGGCCACGCGCTGCTGCTGGCCGCCCGACATCTCAATCGGCCGGTGGTGCCAACGATCCTTCAGCCCGACTATCTCCAGGATGCTCATGCCGCGCTCCCGGGCCTGGTCAGGCATCACTCCGCCAAACGCCATGGGCGTAGTCACATTCTCCAAGGCCGTCATGTACTTGATCAAGTTGTAACTCTGGAAAATGTAGCCGATTTTGTGACAGCGCAGATACGCCAGCTCTTCGGCTGTCAGCTGGGCTACGTCAACTTCATCAATGAAAACCCGCCCTACCGACGGGCTGTCCAGTGCGCCGATCATGTTGAAAAACGTCGACTTGCCAGAGCCGGACGGGCCCATCACGGCGATGAACTCTCTCTGGAAAATCTCGATATCGACCCCTCGCAGGGCCTCGGTCAGAACGCCTTTCATCAGGTACGTCTTTTTCAGGCCGACTGTCCTGATGATGACGCGGCGTTTGTCGTTGCCGTTTGCGACGGCCGGATTCTGCCCGTTGGTTTGTTCTGCTGTCACTGCCGCCATATTCTATTTCCCTATTTTTACGCCTGTCCTATCTCCGCCCCTGGCTCGCCATCACTCTACTCGCATGGCCTCCATTGGCGCCAGCCGCGCCGCCTTGTAGGACGGCACAACTGCTGCCACTGCCGCCAGCAAGGTTCCCAGGATCACCGAGACGACCATGCCCAGCAGGATGTCGCCAACGGGAATCGCATTGAAGAAATTGACTCCAAAGGCCGCCATCATCCGACCCAGACCGATGATGCCGCCAATAAACGCCCCAATGGCGCCGCCGACAATTCCCATAAAGCAGCTTTCCAACACGAACATCAACATGATGAAACCATCCAGGGCGCCGAGGCATTTCAAGGTTGCGATCTCATTGAAGCGTTCGGTCACGGACATCATCATAGCATTGGTAATGCCGATTCCGCAGACCAGCATGGACACAAACAACAGCCAGGCCAGTCGCTCGCCCAGCCCCAAGAAGCCGCGGCCTGCGTCCACCGTCAGCCTCGCCGCCATGTTCAGGGCGGCGTTTTCCTTGCGTCCGCGCGCCAGGCTGACCAGCCGCTCCGCGTCCAGGCCAGTCACGTCAAGGCCGGCTGAGGCCATCCTTTCCAGGTAACGGCCCGCAAACCGCCCGCTGTCGAGGTAGTCCCACATCATGATGACATTGACGTCAGCTGGCAGGATGTTAGCCTGCTGTGCAATCAATTGCCGGCAATGGCGTTCCTCCATGCTTTTTTCCAGGTGCAGGGTGTCAATGAGACGCTGCGCCTGGACGGCAATGGTCGGTGCCAGTTTTTCCGAGTCAAAGACAAAGCCGGCCTGGCGGATGACATCGCCGAAACGATGGTCAGCATCAGCCAGGCACGCCAGCAAGTCCTTGTTCTTGACCTCGCGGTTGACTGCGGCAATGGCCCGGCTGCGGGCTGCCAGCACCTTGTTAAGCTGGGCCGTGACTGCTGGCGTCGCCTCCAGGAGCGCGTCCAGCTGCTCGTCAGGAAGGTCAAAATGCACGGAGCGAATCCGCGCCAGCGCTGTCTCGAACTGCTCCCGGCCGACCGTCGTCCGCAGCCGGTTCAGGATGCCCATGCCTGTTGCCGTGTGGATCATGGAACGGCGCTTCGCATAGTCAAGGCCATTGAAAAATGAAAAGACGAAGGAGATTTCCGCTGCCTGCTGGCGCAGCTCGGTCATCTCGCGGTCGGAAAAGTCTCCGAAGCCCTGGATTTCCTTGATGATAGCTGACTCAGGCGGGTTGTTGGCCAAGTCAGCGACCACCGACTCCAGGCTGCCTGGCGACGTCAGCTTGGCAGACCAAGCATAGATCAGGCGGGCATTCTGAATCCGCTCCCGGGTATTGGCAGCCACCGAGCGCTTGATCAGGCTTTCTGACAATATATTCATCAGGAAAGCCACGGCGACCACGATGACCGCCACCGTCACCGAGGCTCGGAACAGCCGGTAGCGGATGCCGTCAACCGTGATTCGAATGGTGCGATGCAGGCTCAGCCAGGGCTGCTCCTCAATCTTGATTTCCTTCATGATATTCTCACTGCTCTGGTCAATGGGCCGCTTGAGAGTGTTGAGTTTATGCTACAACAGATAAGACGTTAAGTTACTGGCACCGCCATTTTTTGCAAATGCAGCGTGAAGGATTCTCGCTCTGTTTTTGAAATTCAAGTTGCTTCCGGCAACGAAATCACGCACACTTTGAGTGCAAACCATTTTTCATTCCTTGTTACGCGAGCAGGACCCAGAACGTTTTCGGCGGTGTGCCGGTGACAAAATAATATATTGCGCCATAGACGGTTACGGTAAGTCCAGCCAGCATGTCGCCAGCAATCAGCCCGATCATCAAAGGCTTGATTTTCTGGACGAATTTGCTGCCGCCGTAATGGCTGGTGATAATCTTAATGGTTCCGCCGATGATGAAGGACCAGGCCATCATGTAGCCGCCATAGCCTGGCCAGAGGCAGAAGAGGACGGGATGGAGGGGCCAGCGAGCGAACCGGAGCCTGGCTATGCTGAACAGGATGGTGGCTGCAAACGTCGCCCCGAAAGCGATCATGAAGCGCTTGTTTGGCTTGATGGCGGCAAAGCGTTGGAAGCCCTTGCAGCTCTCAGAGACCGCCAGGGTGTCCTGAGCCTGGAGGCGCTGGCGGGCCGCGACAACGGAATTGATGGCGTAGCGCGGCACGCTGGAGGTAGCAAAGGCATCCCGCCAGTTGGCGCCCCGGTCATAGTTGAAGTAAAGCGTCGTTGGCACAGCGATGCAGAGGCCGACGATGATGGCGATGGCCGTTAACGGCAGAACCCGCGAAAAGCGGAGCCGGGCACTCGCGGAGAAATGCAATGCATTGACCATGAATGGCATAAAGCATTCGCGCGTGTCAATGAGAAAAACCGTGGTCAGGAAGAACATGATGGCCAAGGCAGAGGGGCCAAGAGCCTGCTCGCCAAGAAAGGCGACAATCAGGGCGCAGGGATAGACTCCCGGCGCAAGGTAAAAGACGCCGGCTTCCGCGATGATTCGGCCTAACACCGTAAACAGCGCGACAGCGACGGCCGTGTAGATCAAGGCCAGCTGCCAGTCGAGGCCAAGCGCCGTCAGGCTGGCGATGAAGGCGGTGGCAGCGACTAAGAAGCAGCGGACGCCCCAGACCGCAGAAGCAGGCACATCTCGGCTGGCGCCGAGCCGCAGTGCGCCTTTCAGGGCGTTGAGGTAGTAGTGGCGCCCAGTATAGAGCAAGACAGCGAAAAAGGCCAGGATTCCGCCTGAGATGAGGCCGCTGGAGATACGGCTGGAAAAAATGTAGCCGGCATGCATGGGCATGCCAATCTTGGCAAGGACGCCGGCAATGTACATGAAGACGAAAGGGCCGATGCCAACGGCCATGGACACGTCAACGGGAATCAAGAAGGCAATGCCAATGGCAGTGAAGTAAAGCCGGATGGTGAGGAGGCTCCCGCCGCCGCCGCGCATGAAGGTGGGGAAGAGCTTGGAGATGGGCCATAAACTGATGAAGCGCCGGAAGGGAATCAGGTATTCAGGATAATAGAGGTAGAGATAGTTGTTGAGATGGATGACATAGACAAAAATGCAGGAAAGCCAGAACCATTTGTTGCGGAGAACTAGGCTGACGGTGCCGTCGGCCTCGGGCATTAAAGTACTGGCGAATTGGACGATTGGATAGGGCAAGAGTTCGTTGTTGGCCCATTGGTGGTGACAGGCGACGGCGATGCCGCCAAGGGCGAGCCATAGCAACAGGAACAGGGGAATCCAGACAGAGAGAGTGTCTTTCCAGGCGCCCCAGGGGATGGCGGATGGGCTGACATGCTTTTGGCCAGGCTTGGTGGGCATGCCCTGAACCATGGCCAGCAAGGCGTTGCCATCGTCGTATTCCGAGTCTGCGAGCATGCGCTTGGGCAGGAGGGAGGTCGCTGGCGTGAACGTCTGGCTGTTCTTGCTGTCCTGCAGTTTCCAGCTGGTGATAGTTTTGGCGTAGTGGTGCGGGAGCATGATGGCGTTGGGCAGCAGGCGCAACATGCTGCTGTAGGGGATGCAGCACGTAGGAAGGACAATGGCGAGGATAAAGCAGAGCTCGCGAGCTGAGAACGGCCGCAACCACGAAGACGGCTTGCCCCGGCTGAGACGGTGTAAAATGGGATTGACCGTAATGAGAAAAAGGAACAATCCGCCAAACACGGACATGGGTATATGATTGCCCACGAACATGGAATGAAAAAGGACAGCGTCATTGAAATATGTGAAGCCGCAGATGAAGGCGACAGCTGCAAAAGCCAGGAAAAGGGCGCGCAAAGTCATAAAAGATGAAGCTCCCAGTGAAAGATGGGGGATGACAAGGCAGGCTTTTGTGGCATTAATTTACCCGCAAAGAAGTACCGTAATCGTCATCAGGCAGATTTGCAAGTTTATGCAGAAATATTTACCAAACTTATACAACCCTAATAAATGCGTCCTCTTCCTGCCACTCAGCGAAGGTGCCGGCGGCTCGCTCCGCATGAGTCCCTAAAAAGGGAATAGCCGAGCAGCATAGTCAGGTTTTGCACAGGGGCGGAAAGGGTCGAAACCCGCAGGCTCGCGCTTGCAGATGCAGGGAGGGATAGCCTAATAGCTATTCTCCGGCTTACAAAGCCCAACTATGCTTTCGGACAAACTCAATGCTCTTGGCTGAAGTAGTAAAGGCGGGTATCGGGGCCGGTAAAGCTGTCGGTGAAGACCGCAGTGTTGCCGACGATAGAGCGGCCGCTGAAGACTTCGGTGATGGTTTTGGCGCTGACCGGCAGGGTGATGCGGGCTTGGCCGGGGTCTTTGCGGTGGACCATGAGGAATTCACGGGAGGCCAGGACGGCGTTGTCCTTGTCGGCGTAGAGATGGACCTTGGCCATGGTGGCCAGTTCACGGAACTGGTCGATGCTAAGGGTGCGGCTGTCATAGCAGGACACAGAAACGGCGTCGGGCAGAATACTGATGGCGCAGCTGGTGCTGCTGTTGGCATTGCCGCTGATGCTCTCGGCCATCTCGGGTCGGTACTGGCCGTTGAAGACGGTTCCGGGCGGGCAGAGCCAGATGACGACGCGGCCATCTCGGAGCACCTTTTCGCGGAGGAAGGCGAGACGCTGATCGTCAAGACAGGCGGGGTTCTGGAAGAGAATGAGGCGGTACTGGCTGAGGTCCATGGCGGCCAGGTCGGTCCAGACGGTAGTATCAAAGGGTACGCCGTATGTGTAGAACTCTTGGCGGAATTTCCATGAAAGATGCTGGAGATTCGGCGTGCCGGGGTTGATGCGGTAGTTGTTTTCGGAGTCGAAGACCAGCAGGGTTTGAGCGGCGGAGCCGGTGGACTGGGGCATGTAGCGGTCCCAGACCTCGCGAGCATTCTTGAGCGCGGCCTTGCTGTCGTCGCTGTCATAGGCGTGGCCCCAGATATTGAACCACCAGATGGAGAAGCGGTTGATGATGCACAGGGCGGTTTCGCGCCGAATCATGGCGCAGTCTTCGGCGCTGTTCTGGGTTTTGACCCAGATGCCGCCGCTGAGGGAGATGTGTTCGTTGACCTGGAGATTGCCGGTGCTGGTGATGCGGTCACATTCGTGCATGAAGCCGACGCCGTAGCGCTGGCACATCTTGAGGGTGCAGATGTAGCCGCTGGAAGAACCCATGGCGGGATTGCTGTTGCAGGCGGCGCCGATGAAAAAGTCCGGCGGGGCGGTCTTGAGTACCCGTTCGCAGTCCATCTGACCGGATGGGTGGATGTTGTGGATATGACCGTAGAAAAGTCCGAGGCGCACTTCTGGGCGGACATGTTCCCGGGCGCAGCGGATGAAATGGATGACGAGGTCTGCCGTGAGGTAGTTCACATAATAGAGCCACTGGCTGACGTGCTTTTCGCTGACAGGGTCGTAAATCCAGCCATGGGCGGGCTTGGAGATTTCGTCCATGCGGGGAATGGGCAACAGCTCGCGCTGCTGCTGTTTGCACCACTCGGGATAGAAGGCAGGTTTGAGTATGCCGGCAGCGCGGTTGTAGGCTTCGATCCACTCCAAGGTACGTCCGCAGGCAATGATGTAGCCGAGCATGCGCTCGGCGTGGTGTTTTTCACAGTAGTCCAGGAAGGCCTTGAGGTAGTTGGTGGTGGCGTCCTTCCACTCTTTGGAGAGGGAGCAGTCGCTGACTTCATAAAAGGAGTCCAAGGAGTGACGGCGAGCCAGCCAAGGCGGCGAATTGAGGTCAACGACGGTGATGAAACGCGCCTGGGGATGGACGGCGAGGATGTCGTTGATCTGCTGTTCGAGCACGGCGAAGTCGTAGGTGTCGAAGTATTTCCAGATGGTCGGGTAAGGCGAGTAGGGGTCACCCAGGGAATTGTCGGTGTTCATGGGCGACAGGCAGACGACGTCAATGCCGGCATCGCGAGCGGCGGCAAGCGCCGCCATGTCGTCGAACAAGTGCTTGCCATAGGGCGGGCGGTAGGCAAAAACGGGCTGATCAGTGATGGGCAGGGACATGGCAACTCCTGGCTGGGGAATGGGGTGAGACGGGAAAATGCTCCGGCAATAAGGTAATGGCCGCGGCAGGATTGTCCACGCCGCCGGACTTTGTCAACCGGACGCCTGCCGCCGTCTTGGGCTGAGCTATTTCGCGCCTTCAGCAATGCTGCTCCTATCAGCATTGTCACCGCTTCGTGGCGAGAACCGCCTCAGCACGCATTGACTACTCGGTGCGCGGTCGAGCTGAGCTTACCGGACATGGATAAACTCCCGGGGGTGGCGCCTCAAAACAACGGACGCCACAGGCGACCGCAGAGCCAGGCGTCGCCGTGAGTATAGGGTTTGACAACGCTCTGAAGTGGCATCAGGGTAAGTCCGTCGGGATTATTACCATAGGCTAGGTTGACGGCATGGCCATCAACCATACCGAAACTCATACCGGCGCTATTATGGTCACGGGGATAGACAGCGCCTTTTACGGTCAGGACATTGTTGATTTGCAAGATGCCATCAGCATGGTTTGGTACAGTGTACTCATAGATCATGATGCTTTGGCTGGGAATGTCCATCCGGCCGATAAAACCGCTGGCAAGACGGGTGCCGCCGCTAATCCAGGGATGGTTATCCCGGAGGAGATGTGCATTGAAGGTGTAGTTGACGCCGCCGCCATCTTCCGGCCAGCCGATTTCCTGCCCTGCCTTGGGCAGTCCGACGCCCTTGATCCGGTTTCCACCCATTTTA
>Ga0123335_1003332_pt1 | contig 22541 bp, 19 predicted proteins | sample BiotimSIPDNA_2_FD_89707 | JGI IMG/M metagenome (GOLD analysis project Ga0123335, IMG submission 89707) | Anaerobic biogas reactor microbial communites from Washington, USA - Biogas_R2 time_0 SIP DNA | ecosystem: Engineered > Bioreactor > Anaerobic > Unclassified | place: Washington, USA...
CACCATGGTATCAGCCAGAATCTGTGCCTGGGCAGCAGTCTTCATAAACGCCCCGCGACCAACTTTCACATCCAGTAAAATCGCATCAGCCCCTGCAGCTAGCTTTTTACTCATAACGCTGGAGGCTATCAAAGGTATACTGTCGACTGTTCCAGTAAGATCCCGCAGCGAATAGAGCCTTTTATCGGCAGGCACCAGATTACCCGACTGAGCTATGACCGCTGCTCCCACCTGGTTTACCTGATCCAGGAACGCCTGATGAGACAAGTGAACCTGAAAACCAGGAATAGACTCAAATTTATCAATAGTGCCTCCAGTATGTCCCAATCCCCGTCCCGACATCTTGGCTACCGGAATTCCAGCCGCTGCCACTATCGGAGTAACTACCAGGGTGGTCTTATCACCTACCCCTCCAGTACTGTGCTTGTCTACTTTGATTCCTGCAATTCCCGAAAGATCAACTACGTCTCCTGAATAAGCCATAGCCAAAGTAAGATCCCGGGTTTCTTCATCACTCATACCTTGAAAAAACACCGCCATGGCCCAGGCCGCGACCTGATAATCAGGCATGGAACCGTCACTGATATTCTTAACCAGGAATTCTATTTCATCTTTGCTGTGCTGGTGACCATCTCTCTTTTTTATTATAAGCTCCTGAAAATCCAAGTTCTCACCTCCGAGGGGAATGTAATAGACGCAGATTTACGCAGATCTTTATGATTAACGCGGTTTTCTAAAAAGTCTTGGAAAACCTGTATTGATCTGTGTTAATCAGTGTTAATCTGTGGCAAAAATTCGTTGCCCCATCCCTGGCTAATTCGTCTCCTTGATCAATTTCAGAAAGCTTTCACCTGGCAGCCCGTGGGGGTCGATACCCAGATAATCGGCAAGTGTAGCGCCAATATCTGCAAAGCTGGTTCTGGTGCCCAGATCCACTCCAGCTTTTAATTGTGGTCCGTATGCCAAGAACGGCACATATTCACGGGTATGGTCGGTACCGGGCATGGTAGGGTCACAGCCATGATCGGCCGTTATCATCAGGCAGTCTTCCGGACGTAGCCGTTCAATGATCCGCGAAAGCCCCTGATCGAACTCCTCCAGAGCCCGCGCATAACCATCTGGATCGTTGCGATGGCCAAATGACTGGTCAAAATCCACTAGATTAGCATATATCAAGCCTGGCCCGGCAGTAGCCAGCGCTTTCTCCAATCGTTCCATCCCTTCCCGGTTACTAGCGGTGGGATAAGATACTGATACCCCGTGACCAGCAAATATATCCGCGATCTTGCCTATTGCTATTACCTGCTGCCCGGCTTCGATGATACAATCCATGATATTATTGCCAGGTTCCAACGAATAATCATGACGATGAGCCGTGCGGGTAAATGATCCGGGCTGCCCGATAAATGGTCTTGCTATTACGCGACCAACCCTGTGCTTTCCAGTAAGCATCTCCCGGGCTATGATACACATGCCATACAATTCATCCAGTGGAATGACCTCTTCATGGGCAGCGATTTGAAATACACTGTCGGCAGAGGTATAAACGATGGGATACCCGGTATCCATATGTTCACGCCCCAGCTCTTCAATAATCACCGTCCCGGATGCCACGGTATTACCCAGCGTCTTGCGTCCGATTTTGTTTTCAAATTCTTCGATAACTTCCGCAGGAAACCCGTTGGGATAAGTAGGAAAGGCTTGTTGCTGAACCAGCCCCATCATCTCCCAATGTCCACTGGTGGTATCCTTTCCCCCCGAGCGCTCGGCCATCTTGCCATAAGCCCCCTGAGGATGCGCAATCTCACTGACTCCCTCGATACTCGCGATATTACCCAAACCCAGGGATTGCAGGTTGGGAAGCCGTAATCCTCCCACCGCCCGGGCCGTGTGCACCAGGGTATTGCAGCCTTCATCTCCAAAGATATCAGCATCGGGCAGGGCACCAATCCCGACACTATCCAAAACAATAATAATCACTCTTCTGGCCAATGCCATGACCTCCCATTTTTCACTTTTACAATTTACTACACTGATTATTAATTATTCTAATCTGTGCTTATCTAAAGCCAAATAAACATAAGCGCCTATTATCCTTCACAATAAATAACAGACTGCTAATTCTAATATTCATACCTCAAAGAAAATCTGTGTCCATCTGTGTTAATCTGTGGCTAAATAGCCCCCGTAAACCCTCCTAAGCCCGGGGATGACAGTGCTGATATACCTCACGCAGCCGGGATTTGGTCAAATGGGTATAGATCTGAGTTGTAGATATATCTGAATGCCCCAGCATCTCCTGCACAGCGCGCAAATCGGCTCCATTTTCGAGCAAATGAGTGGCAAAGGAGTGGCGCAGGGTATGCGGGGTTACATCCTTTTTCAGTTCGGCCTTGTCAGCATAATTGCCTAATATCTTGAAGAACCCTTGCCTGGTCATCGGGCGGCCATGGGCATTGAGAAATAAAGTCCGTCCGCTTTGATTACGCAGCAGACCATTCCTGACCCGTGCTATATAACGCTGGATCCAATCCAGCGAGGTTTGGTTGACCGGAATTATTCTTTCCTTGCGACCTTTACCGAAACAACGCAAAAAGCCTGCAGTAGGATTGACGTCCTCAATCTGCAGGCTCAGCATCTCCGACACCCGAATACCTGTACCATACATGAGTTCTAACATTGCACGATCTCGCAGGCCCAGAGGCAACATGACATTCGGCTGCTCCATCATATGATCGACTTCTTCTATCGTTAGTACTACCGGCAATTTGCGTTTTACCTTGGGCGTTTCCAGATCCTGAGTAGGGTTAACGCTTACATAATCCTCCAGGATAAGAAACCTGTAAAAGGTTTTAAGGCTGGACAGGCTGCGGGCCACCGTTGAAAAAGCCGCGTCGTGATCCAACTGCCAGGATAAAAATGACAAGATCTGCTGTTTGGTGATCCCCGCTGGTTCAACCGGCAGTTCTTTGAGGATCAGGAACTCCCGGAGCTTCTCCAGGTCACGCCGATAAGCCGCCTGCGTATTGGCAGACAAACCCTTTTCAAAATTAAGATAATCCATAAAAGCAGTTATCAGTTTTTCCATCGTACCCCTCAGTCGCGGCTAAGCATTTACTGGTGCTGTCAGATTAATTTGACAGTTGGGGCACTTTTTCCTGCAAATTATTCTTCGTAATAAAAGTCCTGGAGTTTTATGACGAACTGATCCATAGTTTGATCAAACTTAGTACTGCCAACACTTTTGTCATTGACCTCTTTTTTCTGCTCAACTCTCATCGGATTTCCGCTGGGATGTTCATCTTTGAACCATCCGCTGACCGGAGTACGGTCATAAAATTTACCGGTCAGAACCGGCACGGCTGCAGCAAAAATACCAATAACAACTACCAATAATACCAGACGGGCGACTTTGCGCTTCCAGTTGCCGACAACAATAATCATTACCTTTCACCTCACATAAATAAGTTCTATCTGCCTGTTAAAGTAACATCTCCAACAGCCAGGGTGCCAAATAGGCCTCTATCAATGACCCTGCTAAGGTAAGTAATATAAATAATGACATAATAAGCGTGTAACCCATCATGCCACGACCCAGGGAGATACCGGCCGATGACCTGCTCTTTACGATAAAAACAGAGAAATTCACAGCAATTACCGACCAAATTATGAGCAAGGGAATATACACCAGATTTTGTGGCAATACCGACACCAGAGCAATCCAAAGCCCGGCATAATTTTGATCCTGTGCCAGAAATGCCAGAGTAAAGCCTAATGACAAACCTCTGAGAAATACTACACCGAGAATCAGCGGTAGGCCTAGCACGGTAAGACCCAGAAACCAAATGAGCAGCATGGTCGTGCTCTGGGTAAGAAATGCCACCCAGATGATTTCACCACCAAACGCTCCCTGTATGCTGCTATGCAAGTAACCATTTATCAAACCAGAAAGATGGCTCTGCACAGTCATATCCAGGCCGCCAGCCTTATAACCGCCAGTAATTGCCCCGGCGATAAATACCAGAACTATGAGCAGGTATTGCACCCGATTATCCCTTAGATGCTGTTTTATCATAGATCTGATGCTCATAGGAGTTCTCCTCACCGGCTGTATGAAGTTTGGTGGGGCCTGATCGGGCAAACCTCCTCAGCCCTGTCCCGAGACTAGTCAGTAATAAACCGAGGATTGGACGCAAGGAAACGCCCCGGGCTATGTAAAATAATATTTGCCGGGCGAATAGAATATGCCATTCCTGACTATATGACAGGTATTGACAAAGCTTGGGGTTATTGAGAAAGAGAGGTGAGAAGCAGAACACGTTGGGGGTTCCAGGGATAAGTGAGAACCTTGTTTCTGGTTCGTTTATCTAGCCTTCAAATTTGAAGGTTCCAGGGTGTCGTTAAAGTGCTAATAGGAAAGGATATTATTAGCTTTAAGATTGCCACGCCTTCGGCTCGCAATTCTCACGCGCTGCGCGCACCACAATAAATGAATACTTCTTGCGGTTCTAATGCATAATTTTACCACGGCACGAGTTCGATTGTCATTGTCACTAAGAGGTCGACTCGCAATATGAAATTACCCCTAACAATGACAACTAAGCTATATTAGATTCTCAAATATTATTACGGTTCATTGGCATGAAGCATTCTCATAGTTTTTCTTTACGCAATACCTCATATATTACCGGCACTACCTGCTTCTTGCGCGACATTATCCCCTGAAGAAAGACACTGCCATGCAAAGGTCCCTGACCGAAAGCCTGTTCAGCCACGACATGCCTTTCCCCTGCTACCAGTAGTTCGGTGCCTTCCTTCATGATGTCGGTGACCATAAGACACATAAAGGCATAGCCTTTTTTATTGCATAACTCATCCATGGTTTGCAGCAATAGTTCGCGTCGCTGGCTGATACGAGCGATATCAATGGTCTCTATCTGCGAGATGGCAAAGGTGGTTTCCCCGCTCACATACTCTTTCAGGTCTTCGCAGAGCAATTCTTCATCACTCTGGTTTTCTCCGGGCAGGCTCTTTTCGAAAACCTGGCGTCCCCAGTCAACCGGTTTTAATCCGGCCAGGCTGCCCAGACTTTCTGCGATCCGGCGGTCCTTACTGGTAGTGGTCGGTGATTTAAATATCATGGTGTCGGTAATTATGCCGGAAAATAACAGTCCAGCAAGACTCCGGGACAAAGTGACCTGATTGGCGAGAAAGCTTTCTGCCACCAGGGTACTGGTAGAACCCACTGGCTCATTGCGAAAATATATGGGGGAAAGAGTCTGCAGATCCCCGACACGATGATGATCGATTATCTCAATGATCTCTGCTTCTTCGATTCCATCAACAGCCTGGTTTTTTTCATTATGGTCCACCAGAATCAATTGCTTGCGTTTCATCTTTAGCAGGTTATACCGGGAAATCAAGCCTAAAAATCGGTTCTTTTCATCCACCACCGGGTAGTTGCGAAACCGGCTGGCCAACATTTGATTACGCACTTCATCCAATGGCTCGTCCTTTTCAAACAAAACCAGGTCCCGTGTCTTCATGATATCAGCCACCCGCCGCTGCAGAATATCGCGCAGGATATGCGGACTGTTCTCAATATTGTCAGTCGTCCCCAGTTCATTCATAAAGATCATAGCTACATCGCCGATGGTCAGAAGTCCCAGGAAACCGCCTTGCTCATCCAGCACCGGGACTGTTTTTAGCTTATGTTCCCGAACCATGGTTCCCAGCTCGATAAGATTCATATCTGCTTGGACATGTATTAGTTCATCTTCCTCCAGCAGATCTTCAACTGTAGTGCCCACGCTGCGAATGATGGCGGGAGGCTCCAAACCCAGGTAGTCCAATATGAAATTGATCTCCTGACGTAAGTCGCCGGCAGCACCCGGTATATATGTACCATTATCGGTTAATTGTTTGTACTCAGCATAGGCGATAGCAGCCGCAACGGAATCAACATCCGGGTTCTTATGCCCAATGACATAGATCGGTTTCATGGTTGTGCCCCCTTACTTCAGCGAAGTCCCCTGAATAATCATATTAGCAACAAATTGAGCGGCCAGGACGTCCTCCATGGAATTGCGACTGGCGGCGACAATGGCTATACCGGAGTAATTATCGTTTAATTCGTGCAGGGCTCGCTTTACGGCAGTGGTGGCTGGTTCTATACCTTTTTGTCTATAGGTACGGGCTACCGTACCTATAAGCGCCCGCCCCCCCGCGGTCAACACAGCATCATAGGCTACTCCACCGGTATCGCTTACTGCTACTACCACACGCTTATTCATGTCCACCAGTTTTGGCGTCTCCGCTCCTACATTGGTGACAATAGCCTCGATCAGTCCCTTTTCCATTTCGACGCCTCTTATCAACCGCTGACAACGGGCGAGCCTGTCTTCTTCACTGCCAACCCGCGGCTCGGCAGCAATGATTATTCCGGTCCCGGCCTCACGGGCCAATATGGCAGCCTCTCTGCCTCTTTGCTCAGGCGATACCTCCACCGGTGCCCGGGATAAATCAGGACTGGCTCCCAAAACCGCGTATGCCCCGGCATCCAGTGCACTCTCCAATGTGGTAGACATATCAATTACATCGACGATCATTACCAGCATACCCTGCAATGCTGCATCGCGGGCCCCACTAGCATCACTCGTGACGATTATGCTTTTTGACCTTACCATAGCGACCTCCTCCTCCGGGTATTATCTCCAAGCGTCCCAGCCTCATAAGTCCGATCATGGCTGCAGTTTCCGGGTTGCTGATCCGGGCTATATCGTCCAGACTAGCCTCCTCAGCTATTTTTATCTCATCACCAAACACAGCTATCAACTTGTTGAGGTTCTTGGGCCCCAGACCAGGCAGCTCCTTGAGTGGCACCCGGTAATGATAGGGAGGACGGCCTATCGGGTGCTGGGGTTCATCATAATCACGAATAGCCATCACCCGATCCAGCACCCCAGTCACCATATGATGCCCTCCGCAAGCCGGACACGCCTGTACCGGCGGGCTATCCTCCACTATAAGGTCACAATCGTTGCAATAACTCCGGTGATATTTGCCCAGGCGCGGGTCCATACCATAGTTGGCCATTACTCTCCGCTCATGCCGGTTCTCCAGAGCATAGCGAAGCTCAGTGAAACTCTTATCATTCATACGGAACAAGTTGTATTCTCTGCCGATATTCGGTGAAGAATGGGCATCCGAATTGGAAAGAAAGGTAAAGCCCCGGGTCTCTCCAATGCGGTCTGCCATATCGGTATCCGCACTCAGCCCCAGTTCAAGTGCTTTTATGGTGGCCGCCTCCCTCCCCAGCAATATGGATAATCGCTCCGTGAGCGCACCGTAGATACCTTTATGGGGAGTAAAGGCGTGGGCTGGGCAGAAGATACCGTCGAGCAATACCGTCAAATTCATTATATCCGCTACAGAGGCCTGCGCTTTTTGCGTGGACAGCGTCAGATTTTTTATACGCTTTTTCATATACTGTCCGTATTTTTTCAAGCCTTCCAGGGTGGGCAGGTAAATGATCACGTGCACTCCCTCGCGAGTCTCTAGCTCGCAACCGGGAATAAGTAAAACTCCATTAAGTGCTTGCAGGCCTCCGCCAGGTAATTCCTTGAGACGTCCCTCATTCAGCATTCCCTCGATCTCGGCCAATACCAGGGGACTTCCCGCATCGACTACCCCAACCATCTCCAATCCCTTTTTGGGCGCATCGATAAATAAAATGGTATGCAGGTCCATGCGGCGGGAAGCTGTTATTTTGACCGGTCGTCCGCCGGCACTGCCAATGTGTATATGCAGATCACCAAAAATCCTGCGCAATCAGGTCCTCTCCATTCTATAGTAGGCATATTGTATTCCTATAATACTCTTGCCATCACAAATTTGACCCTGGAAAATCATATGGTAGGCCTGTTCCAGCGTTATATCAACTAACTCCAGGAATTCGTCTTCATCCGGATTCTTTTCTCCGGGGTATAGATCGCGGGCCAAATAAAGATGGAGCACCTCATTGCAGAAACCCGGAGCGCTATAATATGAAAGTATCTTCTCCCAGTGCCGGGCCTTTAACCCGGTCTCCTCCTCCAACTCACGCCGGGCGCAATCAAGCGGGTCCTCTCCTGTTTCCAGGGTCCCAGCCGGTATTTCCAGCATTATCATCTCCGCGGCTTTTCGGTACTGGCGTACCATCTTCAGACGTCCTTCGTCATCCAGGGCTATGATCGCTACTGCACCGTTATGTTCGACTATTTCACGGGTCCCCTGGCTGCCGTCTGGCAGTTCCACCGTATCAACCCTAAGCCGAAGAATTCGGCCCTTAAATATTTCCTTCGAATCCTTGGTAACCTCTTTAAGATCCATAAATGCACCTCTTAAAATTATCAGCCACAGATTAACACAGCTTTTTGTTTGTATTGCATAATATGCCCTGGTCATGCATAAACTGGCAGCGAGGTGATAGTAATGAAAATGTTTTATCAAAAACACGGGTTCATTTTCAGCGGCAAGGCTTCTGATTTGCAGAATCTATTTAAAGATTATCCAGCGGGAATTACCTTGCTTCAATATATAAACCTGAACCTAAATTGAAACCCACAATGTAAATCATCTGTGTTCATCTGTGCCTGCCGAAGGCATCTGTGTCCATAACTCCAGAGTGCAACCCATGCACCCTAACGGGTGCTATTAATGACGCTGTGTTAAATTACGTAGTCCTTAGGCCAACCCAATTGTCTGCAGCTCTTCGCCGTTGATTAACCGCCGGGCTGTCCTGGCACAGGCAGCCAGGGTAAGAAAGAATTCTTTTTCTGCTTCCAGCCCTCGTCCCATAGTGGTCATCTTCAAACCGCTTTCTTCCAGGAGCCTGAGATCGGCTGTACCATCCTCCAGACAGATCCGATAACGATCAATGATCTTTTCCCTAAACAACTGTTCCATGATCAGATCCATCTTATCTCTTTCCAGCTGAGGTAGCGGAACAATAGCATTTACCCGGCATATCCGCGAAAGAACCGTTAGAGTATGGTGGCTTATCCCACGATGGCGCACCCGGGAATCGGCAAAACTGATACGAGGTATAGCGATCGCCTTGCCCCCCAGGGTATCTACCGCGTTAAGTATTTCTCCCTGTTCCACCCCGGAAAAACCCCAACGGGTACCGGTCCCCACAATTCCCGGGCCCATAGCGACTATGATAAGATCAGCTCCTGCTACCTTCCTGGCCGCCAGCATACCGGAATAGATGTTGACTGCTTCCAAATCGCCGCCGAAACTATGGCCGGTAGTCACCGTAGTTTCCAGCAAACCGGCCTGCTTCAGCCATTCAACATTATTGCTAAAGGAGATGGGCAGGGCTGCTCCATCGGTCATAACATAGACTATCTTTATTCCAGAATCACGCAGGTATATACAAAGCGGGGCTAACATGGAATGCAGGGTCCCCACCAGCACAGGTATTCCCTCCAGCGAATCGGCTTTGACCATCTCTCCGTGATGTGGGCTGTCTTCCTCTTCCACACTAAGGACTTTTAATTGCAGCGGAGTATACCGAAGCTTCATGATATGGCCACCGGGCTGCAGTTCACGGTTATAAGCGTCCAAATTGGCAATTACATAATGATAGCCACCTGTTCCCAGCCCCAGGGTCTGGGCAGTGGTATTGATAAGAACTTCCTGCCCGGGTTCAATCTCGCCCACCAACTCAGGATAGGCTATACAGGGTTCTTCTTTTCCTTCAAAAAAGGCAGTAAATCCTTTTATACCCGGACGAGAGAACAGTTCCTGCTTGATGATGGCACGTTTGAATTCGATCATTAGACTACCTGCGTCCACTTTCTTCCGGCTTGTTCGATAATAGCCAGGACCAGTCGGGCATCATCTACCAGGTCTTTGACCAGGATGTATTCATCTGTAGTATGAACTGAATTCATGCCGGTAGCCAGATTGGCGCAGCGGATGCCAGCGCCGTTCACCATACTGGCGTCGCTTCCTCCGCCGGTACTGACCAGCTGGGGAGCTAGTCCTATACTTTGGGCAGCGGCAATTGCCAGTTCAACTACCTCTTCAGCTGGGTCCAGCTTCATCTCCGGATAGAGGAACTTGATTTCCACTTCCACCTGAGCGCCATTGGCTTCAACCGTATTGGTAAAGGTTTGCACCAGTTCATCGGTGATTTTGTCAAGATATTCCCGCTGTAAACTGCGAGCTTCTCCTTTTATACGGCAGGAAGGAGCTACAATATTACGGGCAACTCCTCCTTCAATGGTTCCAAAATTGCAGGTGGTCTGAGCGTCGATCCTTCCACAGGGCATGACCGCCAAAGCTTTAGCCGCGACCTGAATGGCATTCAGCCCTTGTTCAGGGCTGATCCCGGCATGGGCCGCTTTGCCATAAACGGTGTATTCTATCTCGTTTTGACAGGGCGACCGGACTACGATACAGCCTGGTTCCCCTCCTGAATCCAGCACATAAGCCAATCTTGCTTTCACCCGGGTGAAGTCAAAAACCTTCGATCCCATCAAGCCCTGTTCCTCACTTATGGTAAAAAGGTACTCCAATGGCGGATGCGGCAATTTGCGCTCCCGTAAAACCTCCAGGGCTTCGAGCATAGCGGCAATTGCGGCCTTGTCATCTGAACCCAGGATGGTTGGGCCGGCACTGATTATCCGGTCTCCTTCAACTAAGGCTTTGACCCCGGTTCCTGGCTGAACGGTATCCATATGCGCCACAAAGAGCAGTGATTCAGTATCAAGAGTTCCGGGTATGTTGACCAACAAATTACCGGAATCGCCTCCCACCAGATCAGCAGCTCCGTCTTCCATCGTCCGGCAGCCCAAACGTTCAAATTCTTCGGCCAGGAGATCCCGAAGTTTCCCCTCCTGCCCTGATGGTGAATCTGTTTCCACCAGCCTGATAAAACGCTGAAGCAGTCTTTGCTCATTAATCATAGCTGTCACTCCAAATCATAATTGTAGCAGACCCGAATCCGGCTTATTATACCGACGGTTCTCTAATCCTCTGAGGAAACTGCAGGTTTGGGCCGGCCCCACTGATCAAGTGCCCGCAGCCATGCCACCTTCTCAATAGTATTGCTCAAAGAATATTTTTCAGTATAGATGTGCATGGCGACCAGGAACAGCAAAAAACCGGCACGATACCAAAACGGCAGGAAAATAACCGCAAAATAGCCCAGGGACAGCCCCAGCACGTTGGATCCAGCATCTCCCATCATGGTGCGGGCACCTAAATCAAAACGGAAATAGTATAGAACTGAACCCAGTAACGGTGCCACCAACATCCAATCCACTTTGCCGGCTGCCAGGCCAATAATGACCATCAGAAAGAAGAAATAGCCTTTGACCGCTCTCCCCGGCCGCAAATCCAGGAGATTTATGAGATTGGTGAACAGTGCGATGAGCAGCGTATTTATGATGAAATCCGCTATGGCAGGTGAATGAAAGTAAGCCAAAAACATGGCCAGCGCAAAGCCACCACTAGCCTTTAAACCACCGGTGGTAAGCCTTCCCCGGAGCAGAGAACCAATGTGTCCTTTGAAGCCCAGGGTATCTCGCTGCCCCAGCATATCGTCAATAAAACCAAGAAAGGAGATCGTCATCAGACCGAGTATAAAAAGGTCATACGAAGATAGATAGCGCGAGAAAAGAGCGGCCACCATATATGCCAGCAACACTGCTGCGGGAAAACTAATTCCTACACTAACCGGGATACTTTGTCCAAGATAATTGGGCCTGACCGCCCCGTTATTAGTCAGCATATCCAGTAAATAGCGCAAAATCAGGGCTTCGGCCATTACTCCTACTATCAATGCCAAGCCTGCTACCACCAGAGTGTTCACCTCTTAACCCTCCTCATTTCGCGCAAAACCTGCAACACATTAAGGAATTGGCGGCCTCGGTGAAGAAAACCCTGTAAATCACGTCCAGTTTCATTATGAGTCATCGTAGTGGGTATCTCTAAGACCCGCAAACCCTGCTCCAGTGCTCGAATGGTCATGCCCAGTTCCACTCCGTAAGCCTCGTGGAAGGGGGTGACTGCTTTCAGCGCTGCCGCAGTCATAGCCCGTTGACCGGAGAGTGGAGCAGTACTATCAGACATACCCGCGCGCCGCAGCGCTCTGGCGGCAGTGCCCTTTACCAGACCGAAGCCTCCCTTTTTACTGGGAGGGGGAAATGCAGCTATGGCCAGATCACAGCTACCAGTTAAGACTGGTTCTATGAGCTTGGCTGCTTCTCCGGCTGAGTAACCCAAATCAGCATCCAGAAATACAATCACATCAGCATTTAAGCGAGGCAAAACTGCGTTCATGGCTCCACCTTTGCCTCTATTGGGTTGGAGATCAATCACTTCAGCGCCTGCCTTCCTGGCAAGTGTTGAAGTATTATCGCTAGACCCATCATTTACCACTATTATCTGATCTACCAGCGGAATATCACGAATAGCCTCAATAGTACTGACTATACGTTTCTCTTCATTGTAAGCCGGGACCACTACTGTTACGTTGGGCATAGATTCCTCCCTAGGTCTATTCGCCACTAACGGCGCCAAGTGTGAGTGAAGGCATGAATTTCTGAGCTGTGGGTTTCATGCCGTAATTTCCGGGTTCTCCTTCCATGGCCAGGACCAGCGAAACTTGCCCGGGGCTCAGGTCAACGTCATCTACTGTCGTAATGTTTTCCTTCTGATAGTTCTCCATACACGAATAGGTTACCGCGGAAGTCTCCACTCCGAAGGCCTTGATGCCCTGGTTGGAAAGGTAGCTGATCAATCCCCGATCAAAGCTGTCCGCATAATAGGCACCCAGATTATTGGATCCACCAAGCACTATTACACCGTTGACAGGCATGGAGCTATCTCCGGTGAATCTGACCAACTCATTCGATTGTAAAAAGGTTCTAACCTCTGGTTGCGCCTGGCCGATGATTACAGTTCCTACACTGGCAGCTATATATCTGCGCAGGGTATCGGATGATGTCTTAGCATCCAGATTATAGTATTCCAGAAGAGCAGCTTGCTGCTCAGTATTCTCTAACTTCATTTTAGCCAGCACTACTGTTTTGGAAACCACCTGTGCTCCAGCCATGGAAAGAGCATTCTGCAGGCCGGCCGGCACATCGCTGTCACCGCAAACCACCAAGGCTACCTTATAATCCTTCAGGTGTCCCTGGATCAAAAGCGGCTGTACTGCCTGGCTATAGTTTTCATATTTGTTAATAATATTTGACTTATATTCATTATCGCTGGTAAGCTCAGCCTCCCGCGTCCGCAGAGTTTCAAACTGCTGTTCCAGGCGGTCGATAACCTTCTTTTGTTGATCGACCAGAAGATCGTCTCCGACAATGGTGCTCCCAATCAGAATACCTAGCCCCAAAGCCAGGAAAACCGCTACAATAGATGCAATATGATATCGTATGTCGATCATTTTTCCACTCCTTTAACGGACGTTGATAAAATAGACGCAGATTAACGCAGATTTTTATGATTAACGCAGTTTTTTATTATGCCGTCATTGCGAGCAAAGCGCGGCAATCAAAAAGACAAGGCAGGGGAAGATTGCTTCGCTACACTCGCAATGACAATCTAACAGCTACTGTACCATATCGCATAATATATCAATTGCGAAATTTGAGTTATTAAATCTGTGTTAATCCGTGTTAATCTGTGGCAAAAAAACCCATGGTTATATGTTAAATAATAGCTTTAGCTGCAGTGAAAGCAAACGGAAAAATGGTTTGGTGGCTGGAGAAACTATGAGAATAATCGCGATAGGGATCATGGCTGCCAGTATTAGTTGAAAAAGATATCGTTTCTTGATGCTTTGCTGGTAGAGCTGGCTTACCCCACGAGCATCGACCAGAATAGACCCCACCTTCATCCTAACCAGGAAGGTGCTGCCCATTCCCTTGCGCCCTTTTTCCAAAAAATCTATCATATTTGAGTGCGCTCCTACCGCTACTATCAAGCTGGCTCCATATTCCCAGGCCAGTATCATGGCCAGGTCTTCACTGGTTCCCGGCAGAGGGAAAACGATAGCTTGTACCCCCATGGCTTCAACCCTGGATAATCCAGGTGCCGCACCATCGGCATAGGCATGCACCACGATTTCCGCCCCGCATTTCAAGGCATCATCTGATACGCTGTCCATATCACCGACAATGATATCCGGCACCAGTCCGAATTCCAATAGTGCATCGGCACCGCCATCGACCCCAATCAGGACCGGGCTTTCATCCTGAATATATGAATGGATAGCCTTAAGATCTTCTTTATAACTGCTGCCCCTGACTACCACAAGGACATGACGATTCAACATATATGTATCAAGATTGGGCACCTCTATATTGCCCAATAAGATGTCTTTCTCTTTCAACGCGTATTCCAGGGTGTTTTCAACGAAGCGCTCCAGTTCCTGCCCGGCGTTGTCATTGCCCTCCTTCATCTTATCAATGACATCCTCCAGGCTGAGTTCCCTACCCATAGTAATACAGCGTTTCCCCTGAACTACCTTATTGCCCCTAATCTCAAGCTGGGAACCCTCTTTTATCTCATCAAATACCACACTCCCCACCTCATCCAGGATGGGTATGCCTGCCTTGAGAAGTTTATATGCGCCTTTGGCAGGGTAACGTCCAGTAATCGAAGGCTGTACATTGATGATGGCTTGCGGCTTTAATTCTATCAGCGAATTGGCTGCGACTTCATCGATATCATCATGATCTATGATAGCTATTTCGTTCCTTCGGAGACGTTTAACCAGATTCTTGGTGCGCCGGTCTAGTCTGACCCGGCCTTTGGCCAACATTTCTACTCATCACCTCGGTATTTATGGGGAATACTCTTTACTCGCCTCTATATTACCATATAGTAGTCTTTTATAAAAATCTAAGGCAGATAGCGGTTAATGACTAATCCTTTCGCAAAACAAAACACCTCCTGCTGCCTTTTTGTTACGCTACAGGAGGTGCTGATAAGAACGATTTTAACTGACTTTGGATTCCAGTCTTAATCTGTCGGCAATTATAGCTATGAATTCTGAGTTAGTAGGTTTGCCCCTTTCGCCGCTGATGGTATAGCCGAATACCTTGGTTATCTTTTCGATATCGCCACGATCCCAGGCCAATTCGATAGCATGACGGATGGCGCGTTCTACCCGGCTGGGAGTCGTTTCATACTTGGTGGCGATAGTTGGATAAAGTTCTTTGGTAACAGCACCCAGGTAATTGATCTCTTCCACCACTAGCATAATGGCATCGCGTAGATACTGATAACCCTTTACATGTGCCGGTACTCCAATCTCATGGATCACCTTGGTAACCTCGACCTCCAAATTTTTGGGTACAGCAGTCGGACGGGCGAATACTGAGATCGGTGTGGAATTCTCAGAACGGCTCTGTTGAATGTCACGGGCTACCTGCCGTACGCGGTCGCCTAACACCTGTAGGTTAAACGGCTTGAGTATGTAGTAGTCAGCTCCCAATTGAACCGCCTTCTGGGTAATGTTTTCCTGTCCGAAAGCAGTAAGGATAATGACTTTGGGGCGTTTTTCCAGATTGAGATGGTTCATTTTCTCTAGTACACCTATACCGTCCATATACGGCATGATCAGGTCGAGTATAAGGACTTCGACTTGCTGTTTTTCTACAACTTCTAATACTTCGATGCCATTGGCACATACTGCGATCATTTCAAAATCTGGATCATTGGTGAAGTAGTCCTTTAGGATTCCGCAAAATTCCCGATTGTCATCTGCAATGAGTACTTTGATCTGCTTGGTTTCCTCGAACATACTAATTGTTTTCCCCCCATCCTATAAAAATGCTTCGCATCTATTTCTAAAACGATTTTCGACGGCACAGCCGGCTTTTCCTTTTTTTATTCGTTATCAAATTAACCTATTATCTATCAGGCCTACCCAAAAAGATACATGTTTATACAAGATCATATATATACATTTATTATTATTTATAATCAGAATTCAGTTTAAATGCTAGTTTGTTTATACCAGTGACCGGATTTTTTGTCGAAAATATTTTTGAACTGATTTTATTTTGCTCTATTTCCGACAACATATTATCCATAAAAATGCCGTAGCCGTGTTGGGGATCATTGAGAAAGACATGCGTTACCGCACCTATAATTCTGTTATTCTGGACAATTGGGCTTCCGCTCATCCCCTGTATTATACCTCCAGTTAGGCTGAGCAATCTTGGATCATCAACCTTTATAACCATGCCTTTTCCGTTTTGCCTCTGCGGGTAAACCTTTTCAATAACAACTGAGAATTTTTCGATTTGATCTCCATTAATGACCGTATATATTTCAGCATGTCCGGTCTTGACCTGATGTGCATATCCCACTTCCAATGGATAATCGTTTAAGGGATTAGTGATATCAACTGACGTGGTGCCGAAGATACCATAACCTGTATTTCTGCTGATATTTCCTGCTACCTGTCCGCTATTATTGAAGACCCCTATCTTTTCCCCCGGTTGTCCCGGGCTCCCCATCTTTAAGGTCTGAACAGAAGCGCTTACAATTTTGCCTTTTAATACTTCTACGCCCTGCCTGGTATCAGCATCCAGAATTATATGGCCCAATGCTCCATATTCTTTGCTCTCTGGATCCCAAAAAGTAAGGGTGCCAACCCCTGCTATACCGTCACGTACAAATAGCCCGATGCGCCTGCGCCCGGTTTCCTGGCAGGGAATAGCCTTGATCGACCGAGTCAAAAACCTATCCTGCCGTTTTATATTAAGCACCAACTGCCCATCCCCCGTATTATCTACTAGCCTGGCCAGATCGTTCTCGCTGGTTACCCTTTTCCCGTTAACTTGCATTATCAGGTCTCCGATCTGCACCCCGCTATCCCTGGCTGGATATTCCTTCGTCCCATTTTCTTTGGTAATCGGTGCAAAACCCACCACCATAATTCCTCGGGACTGTAGCATCACCCCGATGGAATGCCCGCCGACTACCAAGCGCCGGGGCGGTAAGGTTTTAACCGCAATCGACTTTACCGGGATATACCCCAGCAGCGTGAACTGCACACTGGTCTGTCCCGGTTTTAGGGCAACGATTTCATATCCTTTTGCATCACGGTTGATAGTCACAGCAGGATCTACTGGATTGGAGAATACGCTGTGAGTCGGTTTTGTGACCTGCATAACCAGCCGGTTTTCCAGTTGCTGCGGTAGGTCCAGATCGATATGGCTCGATTCCCCTACTACCATTTGTTGATATTCGGGTAGGCTGAGCAGAGTACGAACCTGTGGATTAAAGCAGAAAACCGCGATCATAAGAGCGAGGATAACCCCGCATACCGGACGAATCTTAGGCAAACCATTCACTCCCAGCATTTGCTGGATAGTATTGTTTCCTTTTATGGGGAAAGTATACCAACTTTGAAACTATTCGCGTCCGGTAGCCGCTGATAAAGAAAATTCTACAAATTCATTTTGCTTCATATCCTATAAGAGATGGCGTGATTCTAAAATAAAGGAGGGACTCACGGGTGAAGAAATACTTGATTCTGGGCGGGGTACTCTTGCTGCTGATAACATCAGCTGTAAGTATCTACAATACGTCAAAGCATACCGATTGGCTGACTGAGCGCCGCATTGAGCTGCTGGAGACTGCTCTGGCTCCGCGAACCCCGGATCTAGCCGCCTATTCATGGGCCGAGGCTATCAAGACCAGAAACGGCGCCTGGCAATATGCTATAATGAACGATGAATTGCGGGCACAGTACCTGGAACAATTCGAAGAGACCAACTGGGTGACCGGCGTTTCCAGCCCGTGGGTGGAAAAATACCGGGTCACCCGCGAATCAGTAGATGAGAAAGGCGATGTTACTTTCAAGGTCGAGTTTGACTGGTATACCAGCGCCGGATATGCCTATTCTAACAGCGGGATACTTACGGTGAGCAAATTTGAAAACCCAGATCGCTGGCTGCTGACCTATTTGAAATTCACTTATGAACCTGATCAGGGTAAAGCTAAGTTGAAAGACGTGTAAGCATCATAAGATTATAACTGCCCTCCGACTATAATTCTCAAGCACAGCACAAGCTGTGCTTATTATTTCGAGCAACGCACCGAAAGAATCCCCATAACAAAATGCACTTTATCCTTCGAACCCTTACTTTTCCTATGACTCCAGAATATAGTTTAATGTTACTATTATATTAATGTAAAACGCTTACAGAGATTAAGTTGAACAACAATAATTCTAATTGGTCAAATCACAAGGAGGTCATGATGAAACACTATGCACCGCTGAGCATTGGTTTGTTGGTATTGCTTTTTCTCTTCACTAATATGGGGACTGGCGGAGTGTGCTCAGCGATCGACGTACAGGTCAGCAACAACAACGCCAAGGCCGGCGATACCATTAGTGTTTCCGGCACCACCACCCCGGGTGATTGGGCCGCTTTGCGCGCCATTGACCAGAATGGCAGCATCCTCTATTTTAACGCCGTAAAAGCAGATAATACTGGTCACTATACCGATACTTTCAACGCTCCGGAAAATTGCACCGGCACTCTCCAAGTAACGGTCGGACAAGGAAATGATTCGGCAGTTACCAGTGTTGTCGTAACCAACCCATCATCCCCAGTCACTAATACACCAGGTGATAGTGGAGGAAGTTCCAGCTCGCCTTCGACAGGAAATCAGGGCAGCAAGCCCTCCGGCGAGAACAGCGAAGAGATCAGTGATAAATTACCTATCCCTCAACCCCAGCCTGAATTGGTTTCTCCTGGTGATATTGCTGGCCACTGGGCTCGGGCAAGCATTATTAAGCTAATCAAGGCCGGTGTTATAGCGGGATATCCCGATGGCAGCTTCCGTCCCAATCAGACTATTAATCGTGGGGAATTCACCGTAATGCTGGTCAAGGCATTAAAACTGGAGGCCAAACCCGGAAACTACTACACCGATACCGCCTCCCATTGGGCCAAGAATAGTATAGCCATCGCTAGCGCTTATGGCCTCATCGCGGGCTTAGGCCAAAACACTTTTGGCCCCGATAACCCCGTCACCCGCGAACAAGCAGCGGTAATCATCTCGCGTGCTGCTAAGCCGGTAGATTCTGCAAAAGCCTCGGAGTTCACTGATAGTGACCAAATATCCCCCTGGGCCAGATCGGGTATAGCTGCCGCAGTAAGTGCCGGTTTCATCACCGGTTATCCTGACGGAACCCTGCAGCCCAAAAATAATATAACTCGAGCCGAAGCCGCCGTGATATTGGTGAAACTGCTCCCGTAGTTACCGAATAATAGTAAATCCACTCCTATTCTTCCAACGTCCTATTCTCCCCGCGCTTTACCGAAGTTCTCACTGCTTCATAAGTTTTGTTCAAAATCAGAGCTGCCAGGGAAGCTAGAATAAGTATTACCAGGAAGAGTAGATAGTACATTATGGCCCACTCAAACGCATGCATGGTTTGGGTCATAAACGGAATCTTTTCTATTTCTTTGTTCTCAGAAATGGTGAACTTGATGGTACAGAAATTGCCTGATTTATCGTAATCACCGATGTTCACGCCCAGTGTTTGGAGCTCGCTGTCAAGCTCCATGATTCGATTCTCCAAATTGATGTATTCATTAATATTGCCGCCCTTTTCTTTTAGTGCTTCCAGGGCAAGTCTGGATGTTTCCAGCGAGACTCTTTGGGCTTGTAGTTCTCGGTATTCGGTGGTTTTGTCATAAGTACTTACATCAAAGGATGTAAGCTTACCAATCTTTTTCATTTCATTTACTACAGCATCAAATCTATCTGGTTCTACTCCAATCGCTATTCTCAGTACGCGAGAGCCTGTAAGGCCAGTGTTCTGTTCATACTGGTTCAAGCAATTATATTTCTGAATGACCTTCCGGAGGCTTTTTTCATCGCGAACAAAGCTGGTGCTGGTGGCATCTATATAGCCTATCTTCTCATACTTTTGAACAATAGTATTGACTACCTGGCCTGCCTGGATGGCACTGGACCCCACCTGCTGAATAGTGTTGGTTGCTATGTTGCGTATTTTGCCAAAAGATTCGCTTTTATAGTTTGAAGAGGAGCTTGCAGGAAATGACACATCCTGTGGTTGGGACTGTTCAAATGGTTCATAAATCATCAGATAGGTCAGCCGCAATAATACCATAACGAAAAACCCAATAATCAATCCAATAAGCAGTTTCTTGGTTTTACTCTTCAATTGATTCCCGCCTCTCAATCACTCTTTTATATAGATTTACGTCTTATGATGGGTTCACTTGCATTTTGTGCCATATTTCATATGCAACCCCGACAAATTTGTTTATTAGGCTTCTTGTAATAGAACAATATGGCTAATGTCGCGGAACAAACGCAAACTGCGGGGCTGGCAGCATGGCCAGCCCCGCTTAATCATCTCCGGGTATAAGTGACTCGCTATTGAGTTAATACCCGATACATAATCATTACTGCCTCGGCACGACTGGCATAAGCCTTGGGTCTGAAACAATTATCCTCACCTACACTAAGGATTTTCTTTTCAACTGCGCTGTTGATATAATCCTTTGCCCAACTGGAAATCTCCTCAGCGTCTACATAACCAGAAGCTCCGGCCTTTTTATCCAGTTTAGCCGCCCTAGCCACCATGACTGCCATCTGCTCCCGTGTAATCGGATCGTTAGGACCAAAAGTGGTCAGATTGTATCCGCTGACTATTTCATTGGCTGCAGCAATCGAAATGTAATTCTCAGCCCAGTGGCCGCTAACATCATTAAATGATTTTGGCGTTGTGCTGGACATAGCCAAAGCCTTAACCAATACAACGGTAAACTCGGCCCTGGTAATGGCTTTTTCAGTTTTAAACGTGCCATCAGGATATCCGGTAATCGCTTTCATGCCAACCAAGTGTTTTATCGCCGTCTCAGCCCAGTGTCCCTTTATATCACTTAACTCCTTGACGGCAGGAGTAATAGGCGGATCCTTTTCTCCCGACTTTTTGACCATCACCGCGTATTTTGTAAAATGCATGGTGGTTATGCTAATGGTATTACCTGATACGGTTCCGCCCAGATCAATCCATTGCGAAGTATCAGTATCATAGTATTGGATAGTCGGGCTGAAACCCGGAGGCACCAGGCTCGGATCATAGGTAAAGCTGAGGGTCACCGGTTGGTTGAACTGATAGCTGCTTTGCCCGGCTACCTTCATTTCATATACATTGCCCAGCACCATGAAACCAGCAGGCACTACCGGACCCTGCACCCGGTCAACCGTTACGCTTAGGGCCGTGTTGCCGGGAATGGCATTGGCTGGAATCTTTACTTCTGCTTCGGTCCCCAGGGCAACGCTACCGCCTGAATTGGGATGAATCAGTGCCGAGCCGGTAGTAGTGTTTACCACGGAGGCTGTATTTCCCCCACTGCCTCCACCGCCAGTGCCGCCGCTATCTGATTGGGCTGTGGTTGCCAGGGATGTGGTGTTATATATGTTTTTATTCCCGGCTTCGTCTCGGACCAGTACATTAAAGTAATAGGTGGTACTGGCGCTAAGTCCACTAACCTGCTTGCATGTCAGGTTGGTAGTATAATCCTGTACCATAATTCCATTAGCTTCGGCATCGCTTATCGTGCTTATATTGTTACTAGCGGAACGCACCACTTTATACTCAAGTTTATTTGCTTGACTATTATTATCCGTTGCTGCGCTCCAGATCAAGTCAATAGTACTGGAAGTCGCATTAGACGCGGTTACTGCTCCGCCCCCACCGGCATTGGGCGCAGTAGTATCATTTTCTGTTACGATAGCCAAACTGCCACTTAGCGACCAATTGCCCGCCGCATCGCTTTCCTGGACGTAAAGAGTATGGCTCCCTACCGCCAGCGCGCTGTCCGGGGTATAAGCCAGAGCAGCAGTTTCCGTCGCTCCCGAACTCAAATCGTTGTTATCCAGCTTGTAGCGGTAGATGCCGTTGCCGCCTCCCCCGCCTGACGTCCAACTCCAGGTCGGGGTAGTGTCAGTGGTGGGGGTGCTGCCGGTAACCACCGGCGCAGCCGGTGGGGTATTGTCAATGGTGATGACAAAGCTGCCGCTGGCTGACCAATTACCCGCCGCGTCACGTTCCTGTACATATAAGGTATAACTTCCTTCGCTCAGGGCGCTGCCCGGCGTGTAATTCAAAGCAGCGGTTTCCGTCGCTCCCAAACTCAAATCGTTATCATCCAGCTTATAGCGGTAGGTGCCATTGCCACCGCCCCCTGCCGTCCAACTCCAGGTTGGGGTAGTGTCAGTGGTAGGGGTGCTGCCGGTAACCGCCGGCGCAGCCGGCGGAGTGACGTCAATGGTGATGACAAAGCTGCCGCTGGCTGACCAGTTACCTACTACATCACGTTCCTGCACATATAGGGTATGACTTCCCTCGTTCAGGGCGCTGCCCGGCGTGTAATCAGAGTCGGCGGTTTCCGTTGCTCCCGAACTCAAATCGTTGTTATCCAGCTTGTAACGGTAGATGCCGTTGCCACCGCCCCCTGCCGTCCAACTCC